>ERZ773109.1040-NODE-1040-length-16418-cov-4.992361_pt1 | contig 16418 bp, 10 predicted proteins | sample MGYA00580569_ERZ773109 | MGnify/ENA primary metagenome ERZ773109 (study PRJEB29015, sample SAMEA2737852) | human gut metagenome | biome: human gut; feature: human-associated habitat; material: faeces | place: China | collected 2012 ...
AGCCACGGCATGGAAGAAATACGTGAATTTTGCTTCAAAGAATTTCCCGCCGTCTCTGTTTATTCTGGAACTTTTTTGTCTCTGGTATTCCTGTAATATTACTTATCAAAGCAAAGAACGATATGCTTTATTGCGGCAATTCTATTTTATGAAGGATTCCTAATCTCCTCAAACTTCTCCCAAAATCCTTCGACAGTCTCCCCGCCAGAGCAGATCTTATCCGCCAGTGTCACAATCCACGCCTCCCTGCAGCGCGGCGGAATCGGATTGAGCGGAAACATATGCCGGCGGATCGTCTCCTTTTCAATCTCACTCAACGCAAAATCTTCCATCGCATTCTGCAGCGCTTTTCCTGCATGATAAAATCCATGCCACTTATGGGAATCGTCCTTCTCATGCCAGTCGTATAGAAAGTAATCATGGAGCAGTGCTCCCCGGATCAAGGCGTGTTGATCTACACGAATCCTGTACTTTTCCGCAATGTAAAAACTGACATACGCCACCGCCACACTGTGACGGAAAACGCTCGTAGAACCATGCTGCACAAAGCGGTTGGAAGAGAGCAATCTGGAATTTTTGCATACCTCCGTAAGAATCTCCCGAAAGACTTTCTCATTCTCTTTTGACAAATGAATCTGCTTCTTTTTTCTGTTCATCTTTCCTGCACTTCCTCTGTCAGATCTAACCTGATTATATTCCAATCTTCATGCAAGCACAATGAAAGAACACAGTTCCTTTACCAGGAACTGTGTTCTTCCTTATTTGTCCGGTTCGATTGTGATTGTGATTCCATCTCCCGCATCTGCCTCAATCGCCGCCTGTACTGCCCTGAGTACTTCTTCGCTAAGCGCATCCTTATGGGAAGACGTTGCATAAAGTTTTATCTCCGGATTACCGAGACTTCTCACATCATCCCATGTAAATTCAGCCAGATTGATCCCAGTCGGGTTATTCAAAATCTCCAGGTCATCCATATCACAGTAGAGTTCCATTCCATGCAGCGTGCACACTGCTCCAAAATTCTGGGAGTCTCCGTTTTCATCCTCATACTTATACGTTGTTGTCGTGCTGCGTATCAGACGCTCGATCTCATAGATAATCTGCCCCCATACCTGTGATGCCATCCAGTCGTCATCCTCGTATGTTCCGTTTGCGACCAGATACGTGCTGATATACCAGGAGTGGGAATTGTTATATCCGTAATCAATGCTGTAATAATCATAGGTGTCGTATACGTATCCGTCTAAAGTAGGATGATTATTGCTGGTATAATAGTGTTTTCCGTTTACCTTATCTTCCTTCTCAGTCCTTGTGATCTCATACCCATCCGGCAAAAACGATTCCAGAACGTCGCCGTATTTCCACTCCAGATGATAGCTTTTATGATATCCGCAACCGCCAATAAGACTGACTGCGATCAGACATGCCAGTGCCACTCTGTATTTGCGGTGCAAAAAATGTTTTTTCCCTCTGCTTAACTGCATCATTTTCTCTTCCTGTCCTATACGTTATTGTCTAATATACTTCGGCTTATTTTAACATATCTAATTACAAACGTGCAAGTATAACGCACAAAAAGGACCGCAGTCCATGGAAACATGAACTGCGATCCTTCTATGCATTACACAATCTGCTGATCGGACTGATTATTTGTACAGCTCTACCAGTCTCTGTAAGTGCTCGTAACGAGCCTTTGCAGCTTCCTCGGAAGCCTTGAACAGTCTTTCTGCTCTCTCCGGGAATGCTCTGGTCAGACGGCTGTAACGTGTCTCGTTATTCAGGAAATCCTGATAAGAACCGTCGCCCGGCTTGGATGTCAGAGTGAACGGATTCTTGCCCTCTGCCTTGAGCTGCGGATTGAAGGAGAAGAGGTTCCAGTAACCTGCTGCTACTGCTTTCTTCATCTCATCCTGGCAGTGGTTCATACCACCCTTTACACCGTGCAGCTCACATGGAGCGTAACCGATGATCAGAGACGGTCCGTTGTAAGCCTCAGCCTCAGCGATAACCTTGACAGCCTGAGCCATGTTTGCACCGAGAGCGATCTGTGCTACATATACATAACCGTAGCTCATAGCGATCTCTGCAAGGCTCTTCTTGCCAACTTCCTTACCGGAAGCTGCGAACTGGCAAACCTCACCGATGTTGGAAGCCTTGGAAGCCTGACCACCTGTATTGGAGTACATCTCGGTATCGAATACCATAACGTTTACGTTCTCACCGGAAGCAAGTACGTGATCCAGACCGCCGAATCCGATATCGTATGCCCAACCGTCACCACCGAAGATCCATACGGACTTCTTAGCGAGGTAATCTTTCTTCTCAACTGCAGCCTTTGCATCCGGGCATCCGGCTGCTGCTGCCTTCTCTAACTCTGCTACAAGAGCTGCTGCTGCAGGAGTATTTGCCTTTGTATCGTTCTTTGTCTCAACGAACTTGTCAAATGCTGCCTTTAACTCAGCGCTTGCCTTGTCAGATGTTGCGCACTTCTCTGCAGAAGCGATTGCCTGCTCACGAAGTACCTTCTGACCGATTTCCATACCAAGACCATGCTCAGCGTTATCCTCGAATAAGGAGTTTGCCCATGCCGGTCCCTTCTTGGAATCTTTGTTTACCGTATATGGTGATGTAGCTGCCGGACCACCCCAGATAGAGGAACATCCGGTTGCGTTACTGATGTACATATGCTCACCGAACAGCTGTGTGATCAGACGAGCGTAAGATGTTTCAGCACATCCTGCACAGGAACCAGAGAACTCAAGCAGCGGCTGGTTGAACTGGGATCCCTTTACAGTGTTGTCTGCCGGCATGCCAGGCTTCTTGCCTACGTTTGCTACCAGGTAATCGAATACCGGCTGCTCTTCTGCCTGAGACTCCTGCGGAACCATCTCGATTGCGCCTACCGGGCAGACAGTGATACACTCACCGCATCCCATACAGTCTAACGGAGATACGCTCATGGTGTACTTGTACTCGCTTGCCTTCGGCTTTGTATCTGCAAGCTTGATGTTGGAAGGAGCTGCCTTCACCTCATCCTCGCTCAGCATGAACGGACGAATGGTTGCATGAGAACATACAAATGCACACTGGTTACACTGGATACACTTCTCAGCATTCCATGTCGGAACGGTTACGGCTGTACCACGCTTCTCATATGCAGCAGCGCCAAGCTCGAACTGTCCGTCCGGGTTCTCCTTGAATGCAGATACCGGAAGGGAATCGCCATCCATTAAGGAGATCGGCTCCATTAAGTCTCTTACCATCTTAACAGTCTTCGGAAGACCCTTAAGCTCTGCAGGAGCTGCGTCTGCCTCCGGATTCTTCCATGAAGCCGGAACCTCTACCTTATGTACTGCGTCTACACCGGCATCAATTGCCTTGTAGTTCATCTCTACAACTGCGTCGCCCTTCTTACCGTAGGACTTCTTAGCTGCAGCTTTCATGAACTCTACTGCCTGATCGATCGGCATAACGTTTGCAAGTTTGAAGAATGCAGACTGTAAGATCGTGTTGGTACGCTTGCCCATACCGATCTCGATTGCCTTGTCGATTGCGTTGATTGTATATAACTGAATGTTGTTCTCTGCGATGTACTTCTTCGCATCTGCATTCAGATGATGAGCTAACTCTTCATCAGACCACTGGCAGTTGATCATGAATACTCCGCCCGGCTTAACGTCCTGAACCATCTTGAATCCCTTGGTTACATAAGACGGGTTATGACATGCAACGAAGTCTGCCTGGTTGATGTAGTACGGGCTTCTGATTGGCTTGTCACCGAATCTTAAGTGGGAAATGGTAACACCACCGGTCTTCTTGGAGTCATACTGGAAGTATGCCTGGATGTACTTGTCTGTGTGGTCACCGATGATCTTGGTGGAGTTCTTGTTTGCACCAACAGTACCATCACCGCCGAGACCCCAGAACTTACACTCTACCGTACCTTCTGCAGATGTGATCGGAGCCGGCTTAACCTCTGGTAAGCTTAAGTTCGTAACATCATCTACGATACCGATTGTGAAACGAGCCTTCGGAGCATCTTTCTCCAGCTCTTTGTATACAGCGAATACACTTGAAGGAGGTGTATCCTTGGAACCTAATCCGTAACGTCCGCCTGTCAGGACAACAGTGTCGAGACCAGCCTCACGGAGTGTGGTTGCAACATCAAGGTATAACGGATCACCAAGTGCGCCCGGCTCCTTTGTTCTGTCAAGAACAGCAACCTTCTTAGCGGTCTTAGGAAGAGCCTTTAAAAATGCCTCGGATACCCACGGACGATACAGACGAACCTTTACAAGTCCGACCTTCTCACCCTTAGCGGTTAAGTAGTCGATTACCTCTTCAGCTACGTCGTTGATGGAACCCATAGCTACGATAACGCGCTCTGCGTCCGGTGCTCCGTAGTAGTTGAACAGATCATAGTTTGTGCCAAGCTTCTCGTTGACTTTCTTCATGTACTTCTCAACGATTGCCGGGAGTTCATTGTAAGCTGTGTTGCAAGCCTCACGATGCTGGAAGAAAACATCTCCGTTCTCGTGTGAACCACGCATAGCCGGATGCTCCGGATTCAGTGCATGTGCACGGAACTCTGCAACTGCATCCATGTTGCACATCTCTTTGAGATCTGCATAATCCCACTTCTCGATCTTCTGGATCTCATGGGAAGTACGGAATCCGTCGAAGAAATTGATGAACGGAACCTTACCCTCGATTGTAGCAAGATGAGCTACCGGGCTTAAGTCCATAACTTCCTGCGGGTTGGTCTCGCACAGCATAGCGAAACCGGTCTGACGACAGGCGTAAACATCGCTGTGATCACCAAAAATATTTAAAGACTGGGTAGCTACGGTACGCGCGGATACGTCGAATACACAAGGAAGCTGCTCGCCTGCGATTTTGTACATGTTCGGGATCATAAGTAACAGACCCTGAGATGCTGTAAAGGTTGTGGTCAGCGCACCTGCTGCAAGGGAACCATGTACGGCACCTGCTGCACCTGCCTCAGACTCCATCTCTACGACTTTGACCTGATTGCCAAAAATATTCTCCTGTCCTGCTGCAGACCACTGATCTACGGTATCTGCCATCGGGCTGGAAGGTGTAATTGGGTAAATAGCTGCAACATCTGTAAACGCATAAGCTACGTGAGCTGCCGCTGTATTACCGTCCATTGACTGTTTTGCTCTGGACATTATTATTCCTCCTTAAATTAAAATAGAGTGTCATATTCCGACTTAAGACTAATTTTAGCATTTAATTTGTCGATTGTAAAGGTTTCAGACTGTACGAAAACGTGTGCAATCTACTTTTGTCATGTTCTGTTTGTCCCCGGTCAGATATACTTTTTTTCAAACTCCTCCAGGGGCAGCGGGCGGTCAAAATAATAGCCCTGACCGTAGTTAAAACCGCACTCCATCAAAAACGTCCGCTGCTGCTCCTCCTCAATTCCCTCAAAAATCACCTCCTCCTTTGCCGACTGGATGAACTGCCCCATCTGATAGACAAAAGCACTCTGTCCGTTCTGGTGGATTTTGTCGGTAAAGCTCTTGTCGATCTTCACTACATTCGCCGGGATTTCCAACAGCACGCTCAGCGACGAGTAGCCGGTTCCAAAATCATCGATGGCGATGCGGTAGCCGAGTTTGCCAAGTCTGGTAAGACACGCCTTTAAGCTGTCTAACTTCTCCACAATCACACTCTCCGTCACCTCGATCTCTATGTAGCACGGATCAATCCCGTACCGCTGCAGGGTATTCTGCAGGCGCTCGATAAAATCATCGCCGCCGTTCTCAAAATTTCTCCTGGAAAAATTGGTGGAGATCGTAAACAGCTCTCTTCCGGAATCCCTCCAGCGGCGCATTGCCCGAAGCAGCTGTTCCAGAATATAAAAATCCAGATCCACGATATAGCCTATATTTTCCAGGGCAGGAATAAACCGTGCTGGAGACAGGACCTCCCCGGATTCCAGCCGCCAGCGCGCGAGCGCCTCGGCGCCGTAGACCCGCTCCTCACGGAGCAGGAACTTCGGCTGTAAATATACCTCGAACTCGCCCCGCTGCAGTGTCGCGTAAAACCTTCCGGTAATCCGGATTCCCTCATCACGTTTTTTCCTCATGTCATCCCGGTAAACGACCGCTCCCGCATTCTGCTCCTTGGCAAGCTTTCGTGCCAGATTGGCTCCCTCCAGTATCTTCTCAAACGTCTCTTCCCCGTCATCGATAAAGCAGATTCCAGCCGAAAGCTGCATGGCTCCCGCCGGATAGCGGATCTTTAACTGTTCGCCAAACATCTGATCCTCTCTCTCCACAAGCCCCAGAATGTTCTTTTTGTCCGTTCCTCTGACCAGCTCAATGAAATAATCCGAATACATTCTGCATGCCTCCACGACATGGGACTCGCTGCGGATTAACGCTGCAAGCTCCTGCAGAATACTGTCGCCGGCCTCCTGTCCATAATTTTCATTTACATAGGCAAAGTTGTTCACGTCCAGATTTACCAGCGCGTACACCATGTTCTCATCCTGCGCAAGCCCACCGCTCTTTAATTTTTCCCGGATCAGCCTGCGGAATGTGTCCAGATTATACAGTTCCGTCAGCATATCCTGATTCTGCAGATGCCGTATCTCTGCCTGGTCATCGCTCTGCCTGCTGCGAAGGGAGACAAATACAGCAACCACCCGCGCGAGTTCACTGAGCATCCCTGCTTCCTCTTTGGAAAATCCCTCTGCACTGCTGCTTCCCACACACAGGCAGCCACTTCTGTTACCGGAAAATTCAAACTTTACATTTCCACAGTTTTTGATGGAAGTTCCATGATATTTCTCCGCCCCCAACTGGGGAACCTCCGTTAATATATCTTCCGTTGGCGTCGAGACAAAACGCCCGATTTCCGCCTCCCGGAACACTGTAACCGATTGTGGGAAAACCTGTTGTTCCACCCGGCTGCCATCCCGGTTCCAGTAATTCATCAGCACCATTTCCTGCTGTTCTTCCCGGTACTCAAACACCATGGCAAAGCCCAGCCCGTATTTTTTCCCAATCTGTTCGATCAATACGTTTAATGATCCGTTGATATCTTTCGCATGCGAGAGAAGGCTGAACGCAAAATTCAGGAACTCTTTATCCACCTTCTGCCCGCTTTCCGGAGCATATTCAATCCTGTCGCGCCTGCGCTCCCGCTCTGCTCCCTCTTGCTGCTTTTTGCCCGCAAATGAATAGTGGTCCTTACCCTCCCGCTTTGTGGCATACATCGCCCGGTCAGCCATCGCAAACAGGGTCTCATAGTCTCTTCCATCCTCACCGTATACCGCCATGCCTATACTGAGCGTCACCTCAACGATGGCGTCATCGCCGATCAGCTTTTTTCTTGCTTCCCGTCCCAGCGCCGCGGCGCGCGCTTTTGCCTCCTCCGGCGTCGCATCCCGCATCAGCGCCAGAAATTCATCTCCTCCGACTCTTGCGGTGACATCTGTCTCCTGAAACTGGCTTTGCATCACACCGGCAATATCAGTAATTACCGTATCTCCGACGGTATGCCCGAATGTATCGTTGATCCGCTTAAAATTATCAATATCGATCAGGAACAGCACATGCTGTTTTTCCGGCTCACTTTTTAAAATCCGTTCTACCTCTCCGGATGCCGCCACCTTATTATAAAGCCTTGTCAGCGGGTCGCGCTTCGCCTCCTCCGACAGTTCCTCCTGAATCCTGCGGTCGGAGCTGACATCGTAGCTGCGTCCGATGATGCGGATAATCTGTCCGTTGTCCCCGACAATGCTCCGGTAAATCGTCCGGTACCACACATATACAGGTTTCTCCCCGGGAGCCGCCACATTCATCCGGTAATCAATACTTCCTGTCTGCACATCCCTGCTGGCTGCCTCCAGCACCCTGGCATACGCGGCACGATCCTCCTCGCAGATATCCGCGAGCATCTCCTCATAATCCATATATCTGCGCCCTGCCGTTCCCGGCTGCCCGTTCCCGCGATATTTGCGCGGCACCCTGAAACGCCGCTGTGCAACGTCGTACTCTAGCGGGAATTCATCGGTGACCTCTTCTAACATGCTGTACTGCTCCTCCATCAGGCGCAGTTCTTCCTCCAGATTCTTCCGCTTGTCTATGTTCCAGCTTACCAGGATATAGTAAGGTACCGCGTCCCGGTAATAATACAGTCTGCACCGCATCAGTTCCCAGCAGACGCCGCCGCTCTTCGTGCGGATGCGCAGTTCAATCTCCTCCGTGGTTCTTAGTTCCCGGCACACTTCGATGGCATCCTCGAACACACCGGTATCGTCCCGGTACAAATACTCCACAAACGGCGTATTTCCGGTCAGTTCCTCCCTGTCATACCCCTCTGCATGCAAAAATTCCCGGTTCACCATCTCAATATACAGCTCATTCCCGCCGCGGACTACCGCTATTCCGACCGGCATCTCGCCGATCAGATCTTTTCTCTGCCCCCGCTCCATGTCTATTGTATTTATTTGCGTATCCCCATACTCCATAAAATCAATCTCCTAGGATGCAATTTCCTCTGTCATACTTAAGATAACTCCGATTGCCTTCCCGTACATTATATCAAATTTTTAACGAAATCCAAACAATTTGTCACAGCGTGAAAGCCCTTTTTAATAAGAAGTTCCGGTTGCATTTCTCCGTATTTTTTAGTATGATACGAATTGGTGCAATAAAAGCAGGTGATTTACAAGAAAAGTTAGGAGAACATAAATATGATCAGTACAAGCAACATCACTTTACGAATCGGAAAAAAAGCTCTCTTTGAAGATGTCAACATCAAATTCACAGAGGGCTGCTGCTACGGTCTGATCGGTGCAAACGGCGCCGGAAAATCTACGTTCCTCAAGATTCTGTCCGGCCAGCTTGAACCGACGAGCGGAGAAGTTATCATCACGCCGGGTCAGCGTCTTTCCTTTTTGCAGCAGGATCATTTTAAATATGACGAGTACACGGTACTCGATACCGTTATCATGGGCAACAAGCGTCTCTACGATATCATGAAAGAAAAAGACGCGATCTACATGAAAGAGGATTTCACGGACGAGGACGGTATCCGCGCCAGTGAGCTTGAAGCCGAGTTCGCAGATATGGACGGCTGGAATGCCGAGTCCGATGCAGCCACCATGTTAAATGGTCTTGGCATCCCGCCGGAGGATCACTACACGCTCATGGCGGATATGCCAAGTGCCTTAAAGGTCAAGGTTCTCCTTGCACAGGCGCTCTTCGGCAACCCGGACATTCTTCTTTTGGATGAGCCGACCAACCATCTGGATCTCGATGCGATCAGCTGGTTAGAAGAATTCTTAATCAACTTTGAGAACACGGTCATCGTTGTTTCCCACGACCGCTACTTCTTAAACAAAGTCTGCACAAACATTGCAGATATCGACTACGGAAAGATCCAGCTCTACGCCGGCAACTATGATTTCTGGTATGAGTCCAGCCAGCTTCTCGTAAAGCAGATGAAGGAAGCCAACAAGAAAAAAGAGGAGAAGATCAAGGAGCTGCAGGAATTCATCTCCCGTTTCTCCGCGAATGCTTCCAAATCCAAGCAGGCGACTTCCAGAAAGCGTGCCCTGGAAAAGATTCAGCTCGACGAGATCCGTCCGTCCAGCCGTAAATACCCGTATATCGACTTCCGTCCGAACCGTGAGATCGGCAATGAAGTTCTGACCGTCGAAGGCATTACCAAGACCATCGACGGCGTCAAGGTGCTCGACAATGTCTCCTTTATCGTCGGACACGACGACAAGATCGCGTTTGTCGGAAGCAACGAGCTGGCAAAGACAACGCTCTTTAAGATTCTTGCCGGTGAGATGGAGCCGGATTCCGGCACCTACAAGTGGGGCGTGACGACCAGCCAGTCCTACTTCCCGAAGGATAACACCGAGATCTTTGATACCGATCTTCTGATCGTTGACTGGCTGACACAGTTCTCCGAGATCAAGGATGCAACCTATGTCCGCGGTTTCCTCGGACGTATGCTGTTCGCCGGAGATGACGGTACCAAGAAGATGCGCGTTCTCTCCGGTGGAGAAAAAGTACGTGTCCTGCTCTCCCGCATGATGATTATGGGAAGCAACGTGCTGATCTTAGATGAGCCGACCGACCATCTGGATATGGAGTCCATCACCGCATTAAACAACGGACTCATCAAGTTCCCGGGCGTTATTCTATTTGCCTCCCGCGACCATCAGGTTGTCCAGACTACAGCGAACCGTATCATCGAGTTCCTGCCGGACGGCACCTTTGTCGACAAGGTATCCACCTACGACGAATACCTCGAGAATGATGAGATGGCAAGAAAACGTCAGGTATACTCCATGTCATCGGATGACGAGGGCGATAACTAAGACCCGATCTTTTTTACAAAATCACACGGGAGCGCTGTGCCAGGAAAATCTCCGGCATAGCGCTCCCGTTTTCTGTTCTTCTAAATTCTGTTTTCACTCCCGCCGATTCCGCGATCCTGTTCTCCGGCGCCCCTACGCTTCCTTCGGCTTCCGGTACTCTGCCTCCCGCATACCGAGCGCAAACGCTCCCATAATACCCGGATTTTCTCCGAGTGCCGGCGGTACGAGATAAGTATCGATCTCCTTTAAGATTTTCTCATTGGAAATATATCCGCCCAGCAGTTCCTGCACTTTCGTGCGCACCATCGAAAAGAGCTGGCTCTGGTGCATAATTCCGCCCCACAACACAATCTTCTGCGGAGAATACGTCAGAACATAATTTGCAACCGCCTCCGCGAGATAGAACGCCTCCATCTCCCAGACATCCTCCCGGTCCGCCAGTTCCTTTGCCGGTCTGCCCCAGCGCGCCTCCACCGCCGGACCGCTTGCAAGCCCTTCCAGACAGTTGGCATGGTACGGGCATTTTCCGGCGTAGGTGTCTTCCGGGTGACGCTGCAGAAGAAGATGTCCTGCCTCCGGGTGCACCAGCCCGTGCATGAGCGCCCCGTTACAGTAGACGCCCACGCCAACGCCGGTGCCGACGGTAATATAGATTGCCGTGTCGCAGTCTTTTGCGGCTCCCCAGGTAACTTCGCCAAGCACCGCCGCATTCACGTCCGTATCAAATCCGACCGGGACGCCGAGCGCCCGTGAAAAAATTCCCACCATATCGACGTTCTGCCATTCCAGCTTCGGCGTGCTGGTGATATATCCATAGGTCGGGGACGCACGGTGCAGATCCACCGGTCCGAAACACCCGATTCCGAGTGACGAGATTCCTTTTCCCTCAAAAAACGCAGCCATGCGCGGCAGGGTAATCTTGGGCTTCTCTGTGGGAATCGTCACACGCTCTGTGATTGTGACCTGATTTTCTCCCGGCTGTCCTCTGTCTGTCTGCACTTCCCCGATCGCGCACACCATCTTGGTGCCGCCCGCTTCTATTCCACCAATCCGCATCCTTCTCTTCCTCCCTTTTCTTATATATATACCACTTCGGAGTTCTCTCCGCCAGTCATATTTCAAAGAACCGGAATATTTAAGAGACAGCAGCCCTCCCGGATGGATTAGAAAATTCTCCGCACCGCCAGCACGCTGCGGTAGGTTACCGGAGAAGTCAGCGTAATGCCTGTCTTTTCATTGCTCGCATGAATCAGTGTGTTGTTGCCCGCATAGATGCCGACGTGACCGCTGTAGCAGACAATGTCGCCCGGCTGGATTTCCGACAGGCTGACGGCATATCCCACACTCCGCTGTTCCGACGATGTGCGCGGCAGATTGATTCCAAATGCCGCATACACGCCCTTGACAAATCCGGAGCAGTCGGTTCCGTTTGTCAGGCTGTTGCCGCCGTATACATAAGGGTTTCCCAGAAACTGTCTCGCGTAATCGACCACCGCCTGACCGTTGGAGGAAGCCGTCTGCGCACTTTGCCCAGCACTGCTGCCGGAGCCGCTTCCCGTGCTGCTGCCGCCTGCTGCCGCACTGCTTCCCGCGCCGGATTTTTTCACCTCCTGTTTTTCTGCCGCTTTGCGGGCTGCTTCCTGTTCTGCTGCCGCACGTGCCGCCTCCACCTCTCTGGCTTTGCGCGCTTCCTCCGCCGCACGGGCTGCCGCCTGCCGTTCTGCTTCCTCTCTGGCAAGCCGCGCCTCTTCCTCCGCTTTTGACTCTGCATGAATGTACTCTGTGGACAGCGTCACATAATCCAGTGCCACATAACCGTCACCGTCCGCGGTGGACACCTTCGCCCAGCCTTCCGTCGACTCGTCGGTTACCACAACGTCATCGCCGTCCGGCAGCATGGTAAGCACCTTCGCCTCGGTTGTCGGCTCCGTCCGCACGAACAGGGTCGTCGTTGTGACGGTCGCCAGGCGCGTTCCCACACTTCTGGCAAGCTCCTCATCCCCCACAACCACATATTCCGCCTTGACATATCCGTTCACACTTCCGGACGTAATCCGGTACCACCCGTCCTCCGTTGTCTCCAGCACAGTGGCTGCGGATTTGTCGTAAAGTTTTCCAAGGATTTCACTCTCCGTATCCGGTTCCTGCCGCACGTTGACATAGTGGTTCACCTGCGCCACTGCAATATCCGCAAACTCCGATGCGGTCTGCGGAAGTTCATTTTCCGCAATCTCCGCCGTCTCCCACGCTTCCTCTGCCACCATCTCCGGTTCCATCATCCGCGCCACAGCCGCGTTACTTTGCAGTTCCTCCACAGCATCCGCCGTCTGCGCCTGCACTCCTTGGGCTTCCTTAAGCACCTGTGCCAGCGTCTGTGTCACGCCCGCCACCGGCACCTCCCGTTTTTCCTGTCCTGCCTGCACCATTCCGTAGCTTCCCAGTGTGACGGCTCCCGCCAGCAGAAGCGCCAGTATTGTCATTCTTTTCTTCATTATGTAGAATCCTCCCGATTTATTCCATATGCTTCCATATTGTTACTTATTTGTTACAAAAATATTTCATTTCTGCAACAACCGTATTGTAACAAAGGAACCACATGGAATCTACAGGGAACTCTTTCCATTTTTCGCTCTCTTTTGTCCGGTCTGCCGCTTTGTCCCGCAACGCAAAAGGAACCCGCAGGTTCTTTCGTCCCTGCGGGTTCCCTTCGTATTTTCCTTCCGGTTTCATCCAAACTTCCTTACTAATAGCAGAAGCTGTGTCCGCCAATCTTTCGGTCCAGTCTCGGCGTCAACGGTTCCGTAGAAAAATATAACGTATCATTTCTTAATATATGTGTATTTCCATTCAATACCTCATGAATCGAAGTGTATTCCTTCTCCGTGGGGTTCGCCCGCTCTCTGTTCTTCCAGGAACAGAACTGCGTCGGGTTTCCCTGACTGAGCACGTCATACAAGGTATCTGGATATTTTTCGGAAGCCATCCGGTTAAAAACTACCTCGACCACGGCTTCCTGCCCTTCTGTCGGCTCGCCCTGCGATTCCAGCCAGACGATTTTTGCCAACAAATCTATCTCCTCCTGCGTCAATGTGATATTCCAGCGGTTCTCTGCACCGGTCGTCGTCTCTACCGTTGCAGGCTTGCTCTCTGCCGCCTCCGGTGCCTCTGCTTCCCCCGATGCTGCCTGTACTTTGGCTTCCGGTGTCTCTGCGTCCTCCGTGGGTGCCTGTACTTCTTCTGCCGCATCGGACGGCGCCGTGCTTGCTACCATTATTCTGGGGTTCTTTGTGATTCCTGTCGCTTCATCTGATTCTGTCGTAAATGAATATCCGGATAAAACACGGCATACACCCGCAACCGGAACCTCTGTTCCGTCTGCCGCAGAAATTACATACGCGCTGCTGATCTCTTCTCTGCTCTCCTGTATCGTGTTCTTCTCCTCAATGTTGGCCGCAACCATGAGACAAATGCATAAAGTGCACAGCATTGTCACGTCCAATATTTTTCTGTTCATTTTGCTCCTTTCCTCAAGAATGATACTCTGTGAGCTGCTCTCGCACTCGTTGTTTCATCATACTAGATTCTTCCCAAAAGTCAAATTTTCCATTCACAAAATTCTGGAAAAATTTTCTTTACATTTTCCCAGAAATGCGGCAAAAGCGTGTTCTGTCGTATCCAATAATTCCGAGGAATGCTTTGATGTGTTAAAATAGAACTGCTCAAACTCACAAAAAAAAACATCCCGAAACGGGATGTTTTCTATATTCCTTCCAATATTCCTGCGCGGTTTCTGCTGTCGCAAATCCCGTCATTTTTGTACCTTTTCCGGCACAATCTTCCTCTGCTACCGTGTGAGAAACAGTTCTTCAAACACCGGGATTTTGTGTTCCGGATCCGCCTGAAAGATCGCAACATGCGCATCGTCTGTGCTTCTGTCAGCAAATGCCGGGTATAAAAACCCACAGACCGGCCACCCCGGCTCGTACTCTCCCACCAACGGAGCGACTGCACCGATCAGATATTCATATACCTCCTCCGACTCCCCCTGCCGCTCCTTGTCCGATGCCTTTACCGGCACATCATAGCGGTCGTGAAAGACCAGAATCGCATACGGCTCCCTGCTACGGTACCGGGCACCCACGAGTTCATAAAACGTGTACAGCAACGCATCATTTTTCAGTCCGCACTCGCGCATTCCGTACAACAGCTGGCGCATTTTCCTCTGTTCTGCTCCATCCCCGAACGCGTAGCTGCGCAGGTTTACATTGGTTGCTGCAAACGGAACCGCCTTGGCAATCGCCAGATTTTTCTCCTTTTCCGCCGCAGACAGATTGAGAAAATTCACATTAAAACTCTCATCGATCTCTCCGTCCGGTTCCATGTAGCCGCCTGCCACACGCGTAAAGGAAGTACGGCTGGGCGTCATTCTGCGTGTCAGTTCCAGCATATCTTCTCTGTTTATCATAATTTCTCCCGTCCCGTGTTTTTATGATAACATTTCATTGCCGGCACATCCATGCTTGTCTTCACCACACTTATGTTCCGCGCAGGAATGCTCATGCTCATGATGAGAACATCTCACATCGGGATTGTAATCTAATTTTCCTGCAAGATAAGCTTCTACCGCTTCATCTGCCGCACCGGACACTCCACCATACAGCTTTATGCCGGCAGTTGCAAGTGCGCTTTGCGCACCGCCTCCGATTCCGCCACAGATCAGCACATCCGCACCCGCCTCCGTCAAAAATCCGGCAAGTGCCCCGTGTCCCTGTCCATTTGTGTCGACAATCTGGGATCTTACCACCTGGCTATTCTCAATATCATATAATTTAAACTGTTCCGTGTGTCCAAAGTGCTGAAATATTTCTCCATTTTCATAGGTAACTGCAATTCTCATCTGATCTGTTTCCTTTCTTTGAATATCATCTTTTCCGACGGACGTTGAGGTGCGCCTGCATATTTTATTGCAGCAAAACAGGGCAGTTCCATCACACAATCGATAATTCCCGCCTGAAATCTCCAATGTCTTTCCATTTACGATGCTGTCTGCCATTTTGTATCTGGCTGACTCGTAAATTTCAGTCACCGTTGTGCGGGCAATGCCCATCTGCTTCGCACATTGTTCGTGCGTACGCTTCTCAAGGTCTACAAGACGAATCGTTTCGTACTCATCCATCGTCATAATGACTTTTTCTCCTGCCGGAACACCCTCCGGGCAAAAATTATCATATGCCGCTTCCATACAGATTCTTCTTGCTTTTGTCGGTCGTGCCATCTTTTCTCCTCATGCCTATTTCCGTCATATGTCAAAAACTATTATACCGCAATTTTTCTTTTTTCACAACTCCCTATGAAAATTGAATATACTGACCGTCTGCCGCCATCACAATGCGATCCCGTTTACAATCTGTAAGAATATGTAAAACGCCCGTATTGTAATCCCTCCTTTGCATATACTATACTGTAGGAGGTGAAATCATGATCGCCTGGTTTCTTTATCTGATCTTAACCGTAAAAAAAGATTCACCTGCTCAGAATTGAGCCGGCTGTTTCATCGTAGGATACAAATAGAAAAATATAACGGGAAAAAGATTCTTACAGAAGGAAAAAGAAAGGATATGATATGACACGAAATATGACACAAAAAAATAAAGCCTTGAAAACTCAAGGCTTTACGCACAGGGGATGAGAGAATCGAACTCCCACCAAAGGTTTTGGAGACCCCTATCATACCATTTGACCAATCCCCTATATTTATAAAAATGACGTATCAGATACGTCATTTATTATCTTACTAGATATCTTACAAAAAATCAATAGTATATTGTACCTTCAAAACTTCATACAGAAATCATCCAACAAACCTGCGATCATTGTTCGCTATTTGGTCAAGCCCTCGATCGATTAGTAACAGTCAGCTCCACACGTTACCGTGCTTCCACCTCTGCCCTATCTACCTTGTAGTCTTCAAGGGATCTTACTCACTTATGTGAGGGATATCTCATCTTGAGGGGGGCTTCACGCTTAGATGCCTTCAGCGTTTATC
>ERZ773109.1054-NODE-1054-length-16363-cov-24.694138_pt1 | contig 16363 bp, 16 predicted proteins | sample MGYA00580569_ERZ773109 | MGnify/ENA primary metagenome ERZ773109 (study PRJEB29015, sample SAMEA2737852) | human gut metagenome | biome: human gut; feature: human-associated habitat; material: faeces | place: China | collected 2012 ...
TATTAACTGGTTCTATAATTGGATAATATATTCTGTCAAGATGTCAGAATTGTGTGCACACACAACACAAATGGATTCTAAAACAATCTGTGAAACAGCACTTACTAATTTGAAACTATTGCTACAGGATACGGAAGTTTTCAAAGGAGAACCACGTACTTGTGATTTGTATTTTCTACAGAATGAATTAACAAGGTCATATGAACTGGCAGTAGAGCTGATTGTCAAAAATGGAACAGTAGAGGATCTGGAGAAAGCCCTGGGGATTCTCGAACGGCTTGATGATGAAACTGGAACAAGTTTGGATCATAGTATGGGAGGTCCATTAACTGATGCTGAATTTTTGGGCTTAATATCTCGTTTTCTGACAATTGATAATTATGAGATCGTAAAACCTTATTTATTAAGAACTCAGGAGAAAATAGAAAAAAATGAGGTATATGATTGCATAGCTGCAGCAAAGTTACGCTTTGTTAGTCTTATTTCAAAGTATAATCAGTCTGAGGCTTTAGAGCATTTTGATATATGTATACATTATCTTGTTGCATATGGATATCACAAGGATATTATTCTGTTGCAAATTATGGATTCTTATAACATTTTTTTTGAAGCTGTTGCAGGAAATCCAGAAGAGGAACGTGATACAATAACAAAAATGACAATGGCTCTTTGGAATCATACTGATGGAAGAGAAACAAAGCACTTTCTAAATCGCTGGTTTGATGAATTGCTTAAGATAGACTCGAAGTATGCACTTGCATTCCTGTCAGGGCTACAAATCAAGTTTGGAAAAAGCTGGGTTGTGGAGGGTATGTTACGTTCTACTATAAAAAAGTATAGCAATGATTTGGATTGTTTAGATATTGTAATTGAACTGATTGAGTCGCTTCCAAATGATACAAGCCCAAGAATAATTGATGCATCCACATCTGTATTCAGAACACTAGAGCAGATATACACAGGAGCAGACGATGATGAAAGATTACTAATCAAGCGCCGTATGAATGAACTTGTTATCAATGTTGTTTCAAGATTTAATATTCTTGATAGTCCTTGGCCGGACAATGATTCGTGTAAAGATGGAAGCATTAAAGAATTTTTATTAACAGTTGAGTCATCAGGATTTGATGTTTCACAGTATATAGAATATTTCCATATAAAAAAAGCCAACGATATGGAAAACAAAGAAGTTAAGAAAACAGTGGATGTTTTTGAAGCTAATCAAACACATTTTGAAGCTTTAACTACAGAGGATGCAAAGAAATGGTTTGAAACACATGATTTAATTGAGCGAGATGTACAAGATATCTGTAGATTCCTTAGAAATTATCAGAATGATAAGGACTCTCTACTTGAGATAATGAGATTTATAATTACTGAATACGGTGGATGGAGGTATAGTAAGAAACGTAAGGATACTGTTCTACAAATCATTGAGCAGTTGGAACTTGACGATAAAGAACTGTCAGAAATTCATATGTTGATGTACCTTTATTCATATGAATGGGGAAGCTCGTTAATTGATAAGGATGAATTTCTCAATAGTATACGACTTAGTTCTGATATAGCTCGTAACATATTTTATAGTGAATTACCTGAAGTTATTATTTCACATTCGGGCAGAATTACAAAAGGTCTTTTGGATGCACTTTTTGCGGTTGGGTATGATAAGAACAGCATTATTACGATTTGGAGAAATGCATTTGATATTATGAAACTTCGTTTCCCAAATCTTGATCATTATCCTATTGATAATGTTTTGGTAGAAACTGATGAACTATTAGGACTGCGTAATTGCTTATTAATGCGGTTTATTGATGGAGGTAAGGAATCGTTTCTGGCAACGTATGCTTATTTGGCGAATGCTGCTGAAGAAGAGAATTATTCAGAATTTACAGAAGCAATAGTATTTTGTCTAGAACATTATGAACAGTATAATCTTGTGACACAAATAGCAATTGCTGATTTAGTAAGATGTTATGGATATCGTTTGAAAGATTTGAATGTTGATCGAATGATAAATGCAATTAATGCTGTTTATCCAACCAGAAATTTGCTTTTGGACGTCATATTTTCGGAATTTACAATATATAAGAGCTATCTTTTAAAGTGTGTAGATAAGCATTCACCAGATTATTTGGAACAAGAAGATATTGAGTTTTACTTAGCTGAGCAACTATATGATCTTGGAAAAGAAGAGGCTAGAGAAGGAACCGATGAATACGCTAAGAATTCAGTATATAGAGATCCAATTATGCAGGTGGTCGATACTTGTGGTATTGACTATGTAGAACTGTACAAAAGGCTACATGCATCAAGTAGATTGAATAATAAAATACGCGCTTTTGTTGGTGGGGGAAGTAAGATGCCTGAAACAAATACCGTGTACAAATCATATGTAATTCAATATGCGCTCCACGCAATCATTGAAAAAGCTTATCGTGACAGAAAACCAGAGTTGATTCCGCAGAATTTGTTTCGGTTGATACCTGACTACCAGGGGATATATAGATTATTCAAGTGCCGTGAAATTCAACCTCGAAATCATCTATATGATAAGAGTAATTCGTGTGTTCCTTTTCTTAAAAATAATGAGGAGGAATACATTCTAATCGGATGCTATGAGACAAGAACAAGAATTGATTATCATCAGGCGTCTTTTGCTTTTGCATATCAAGGTATAGTAGGAGATAGTAATGAAGAGAATCAGATCCCATTCCGACGATATTTAGCTCCAGCGGTTGGAAAAGGAGAAACTTATATGATTTCAGATAATTCGGAATCTCTTATTAATATTATTAGAACATTTGATAGAGAATTAGAAGATGCAGATTACCTGTGGCCTAGTATTTCGATTTCTAAACTTTTTAACATTCATATGGAATTTGATTTTTTGAATGGAAGATATATTGCAGTTAATCAGGATAATGATATTGTTTGTATTATGAAAAAATGGTTATCGAGTTACAAAGGTGACAGCGAATATCCAGGCAATGCAATTCCGTTATATAGTGGTACCGAGTTGTATATAAAGAAAGGGTATATCGAAATGTTGGAGAAACAATTTGGAACGTTGATGATGAAAACTTGTGTGGAATCATATACGCAGAATTACTGATTTGTAAGAACTGTAAATTATATACAACATGTGCAGTGGGAATCAGCATGATATATGAAAGAGATGAAAATGATGGTAAAAATAGATAAGTTGTATTATAACTTCAATTGTGTAAAAAATATAGTTAAAGTAGAAGGTGAATGCTTGGTATGAATATAAAAGATTTAATTGGCGAAGCAACAGAATACGATAAAAAGCTGGCATTGGAGGAAAAGAAACCAAAAAGTTGGTGTAAAAGTGTAAGTGCATTTGCAAATACATTTGGTGGAGCATTGATTTTTGGTATCTCTAATGAGGGAATGGTTGTCGGACTTGAAAATCCGGAAGGCGATGCAGAAAAGATTAGTGAAGTGATTAAGACAAGACTTGATCCCATGCCGGAATTTAAGCTTAGATTTTATCAAACAGAAGATGGTAAGGTTTTGATCATACTTGATGTATATAAGGGTGATGAAACTCCATATTATTATTCGGGAGATGGTGTACTGGAAGCTTATGTTCGTGTTGGAAATGAGAGTGTAAAGGCAACTGCAACAGAATTAAAACGTCTTGTCCTCAGAGGAAAGAATACTTCCTATGATTCGCAGAATTCTACCTATAAGGCGGAAGATTATGCTTTTTCAAAGCTTAAGGAAAGATATAAGAAGTGGACCGGAAACAGTTTCGACGATAAAGATTTGATTTCTTTTGGACTGGTAAATGAACAGGGGAACTTGACCAATGCAGGAGCGTTACTTGCCGATGAAAGTCCTATTCGTTGTTCAAGGCTGTTTTGTACAAGATGGAATGGGTTGAATAAAAGTGGTGGTGCAGTCGATGCATTAGATGATGCTGAGTATTCAGGCAGTGTTATTTCACTGATTGAAAATGGGGAAGCCTTTATCAAACGTAATTGCAAAATGAAATGGCGTAAAACAGCAAATTCAAGAGAAGAAATGCCGGAGTATGTAGAGCGAAGCTATCATGAAGCACTCGTAAATGCTCTAGCACATCGTGATTATCTGGTAAATGGGAGTGAAGTTCATATTGACATATACGATGACAGAATGGAAATCTATTCTCCGGGAGGAATGCCGGATGGGTCCATGATTCAGGACAGAGATCCGCTTACAGTACCTTCTACCAGAAGAAATCCGGTTCTTGCAGATGTGTTCAACAGGCTTGGATATATGGAGCGTAAAGGTAGTGGATTTGGAAAGATTATTAGTGGATATGAATTTCAAATTAATTATAGTGAGGGTAAAAGACCAACATTTCGTTCAGATAGATATCAGTTTACTGTTGTGATGCCGAATTTGAACTACAATGTCCCTCAAGATGTCCCTCAAGATGTCCCTCAAGTTGTCCCTCAAGATGTCCCTCAAGACAAACTGGATATGCAGATTCTGGACTTGATTAGTAAAGACAATAAAATTAGTACAGAGAAAATGGCAATTGCATTGGGCGTAAGCTCTAAAACAATCAAGCGTCATATAAAAGAAATGGATAATATATGTTATGTTGGGCGTGGGTTCAGTGGACACTGGGAAATTACGGATAAAGAGTAATATGTAAAAAAATGATAGTTGTCCATGAACAGTTAAGAAAATGCATTTACAGCGAGGAGAAAATACAAAATGGAGAAGTTGTATTGGAAAGGTAGAAAAATAAAAAATGCGGTGCTATTTAAAATAAAGGCGTTCTTTCATAAAAGAAGAGATGAACTGGAATCTAAAAAAGATGATTTGTTATTTGAAAAAAACGTAGTGAAAGAAGTTATAAAGGCCTTTATAAAAAATATTTGCATTATTGCACTGATTTTGTTTTTGGAACAAATATTAGTTTCCGAAAAGTGCGATGGTATATTTCCCTATGGCTTACAAAAATGGATACTAAAAACAAATGCGTTAGTTGTAGAGGATAGGAGTCTCCTTACAGATGTTTTGTCTGCAATTGTTGGAGTGGCAGGTGTATTTTTGGGTTTGTATTGTGCTAATATAATGTCAATGTATGCAGAAAAATATGCGAATGCACCGCAATCAATATCACGATTGTTTGAAAATGACATTGTGTCAAATAAATGTATAAAAGCAATTACCAATTATTTGATTTTTTCAGTAGTAGTACTATTTTTGCAGATAATTCAAATAGATATAGGGATAATAATGCTTATAGTGTTAGGAGTAAAGGCTCTTAAGATTATTGTTTCCTTTGCTTTTATGAGTCGTAGAACATATCAATTTTCAGACATGTATTACGTTACGAATGCGGTATATAAAGAAATATACAGAAATTTACTCCATCTTAACAAGGGAAAGATGTTTACACATGATAATAATTTCCAAAATCATTATAAAAAACAGGTAAAAAAATGTGTTGGAATTTTAGCCGAAATAAACAATTATAATTTGGAAAAAGAGGAAAAGATAAGTGCTTCAGTAGAAAGTTTTATGAAACATAATGTAGCCTTGATATATACATATTGGCAAGAAAAGAGTAAAATTTCTTACGACTCATATTGGTATGATGATAAGGTGGTATATAAAAAATGGTATAGTGCGTCTGACACAGAAATAGAAATGGCGCTAAAGACGGGCACATTATTAGGATATAATACCGAGAAAAATTATTTGTGGTTAGAAGAAGATATAGAACAGATAAATGATAATGGATTACAATATCTTATAAACCAAAAGTCTTTTGCAGGCTTAATCAGATGGTTAGGAACATTGGAAAATTTGTCTGAAAGTGCTGTAGAATCTGGAAATGTAGTTTATTATGTTGATTATTTGTATAAAATTCAAAAGAAGTTACAAAACACAATAGGCAAAGAGAAGTTCTCATTGGAAGAAGAAATGGCTTTGGCAGAGCACATAGTTGTAAGTTATTTAGGAGTGTTAGTAGGGGGAAGAAAATATATTGAAAAATGGAGTGAAGAGAGCTGCTTTTGTGATGTTAAATTGTTTGAAAGAAAGTCTTGGAAAAATCCAAATAGATTTTACAATTATTTTGATGTAAATAAAATATACGATGGTGTAAAAGCGGAAATCAGGTTGGAAAAGCATAGAATAACTCCAGAATGGTATATTAATCAATTTGTAGCAAAGCATTATTATGATGAACTATTACAAATATACATAAAAGTGAATGATTCAGTAAATAAGTACATTCCTGAACTGGCAAAAGAGTTACTTAACCAAAACCGAGATGCAGGGGCAATGATTGTTTTTGCAAAATATAGCGAAGTAAAATCAAAAGTCAATATGTTTGATGTTTTGATTGCCGACAAATTGGATTGGCTATTGGGGTATCACAAAGAACGATCAATTGTTTGGAATGATAAACCCGAAATTGATGTTGCGAAGAATTTTGATTCGATTTATAAAGCAATGTCATCAGAGTGGTGTAAATGTACTAGTAATTTTGTGCTTAATCATTGGGATATATATGAGAATTATCCGGATATATTGGGTGCATGTGCAACATATCTTTGCGACATATTAATAGAGGCAATAGTTGATAATGAAATCGATACATTTGCATCAAATTATAAAAACTTATTGGGAATATTATTGCTATATCAGGAGTATAGCAGAAAAGAGTTAATTGGAATAAAAGAAACATTTCGACAAAGTGCTGTGGTGGCGGTATATAGCAATCCTATTATTGAATATTGTATGATTTCAGGTTACGCATATTTATGGAGCGAGATATCATGTAATGAACGCTGGAAAGAATTAATACTAGAGGATGCTAAAAGAATTCTTGTTAAGGACGATATGGCGAAAAGATTTTGTGAAATATTAAGTTCTGTTCGGTATAGAATGCCAGCGATTTATAATAGAGATGTGTTGCATACTGGTTGGAAGCAACGAATAGAAAGTGCTTTAAAAAATAGTGGTAATATAATTTGGAAAAGAAATAGGTTTTATGAGGTATATGATGGGAAAAGCAAAATATTGAAAATAGTTTTAAATGATAAAAATTCTCATAATTTATTGCGATGCGAAGCCTATGAAATATATGCCATAGTTATTTTAAATCAGTTTGTAGATGAAGAAAATAGATATCATAGTCGTGATGGATGGGAGGAAAAATATTATGGATGATGAACATATGATAATTAGCTCTCGTCAGACTTCCGATTATTTGCCCTACCCTTTTTTTAAAAGAAAAAGAAGAATAAGCTTATATGGAGACATGCTCTTGCAAGACTTTTGTATGCATTTTTCTATTATACTTCGAAAGAATAATGATTACCGATATTTTTACAAAATAGATGTTCCGGATAATCGTCTGCTGAATTTGCTCGAATATGATAATGGTATGTTTTTGGAATATGACTTAGATAAACTTCTGGCAGATAATTTGGCAGATCTGCTACATTATGGTAAGTCTTATGTTGAACTGGTTAGAATATTTGATAAAGATAAGAAGCTTATAGGAATTAAACTTATACGCTTTAGAAATAATATTCAAGTACATATAGGGAAGAAGATATATTATATTTTGAGAAAATGTGATGGGAAGATTGTTACTGGAAAAATAGACACAGAAAATGTAATTTCATTTAAGTTACGAGATATAGGATATTCTAAAAGCTATTTTAAAAAGTTATTTAGAAAACTACATAAATATGATACAGATTTTTTGAAATTATCAATGGATAGTAAATCAGGGTTTGAAATGGATGTTTATGAAAAGAAACGTGATTACGAACTTCTTAAATTAGGGCATAATGTAAGGTGGTTGGGCAGAAAGTTTGATAATTATTATGTTAATGAACCCTACTTGTTGTATATTAAAATAGAGGAGATGAAACTTAAAGAAGCAATGCTTAGTCAGCTTTTATCAAAGTATAATGAGAAACTTGCCAATGTCGGAAAAAAGTATGGCTTTTTAGGTGAAATATGCTTTGATTCAAAAACATCAAAATATTCAGATTTGTACAAGGACCTTATGAAGGGAATGAAAAATTGTGAAGAAGTATCAGGGGAAATCTAATGAGCGTGATATAATGTCTTGTTAGGTAGACGAAGGTGCTTGGCGGCAATGAACGCTTTGGTCTAGAGAAAATGACACATGGGGAAATTGAAATTAAGAAGTACCAATGTCCGAATTGATGTCTGAATAAATGTCCGAATCAACATGAGGGAACTACATGGTATTCAAAGGTTGTTTTAATTCCGTTTACTTAGGTATTAACTGGTAGAGTTATACAAGTTATTTCACCAGAGGGAAAATGTAGAAGATGCTTTCTCTGTGAATGGAGTATTTAACAGAGTGGAAGAAAGCGATTGTAAATGTAATAGTCTCACCAGTCTCAAAATGTTCTTGAGACCGGTGAGACTAACTTAAATAGAATGCATCCTCAACTTGGGGAACAACTAATTAAATTCATTCATAGCATCCACATAATCCTGCAATCCGCTTTCCTTTAATGCTAATTTGGCATACAGAAGAGGTGCTTCCTCTGCCAGCCGGTAAAGATAAACAATATCATTTGGGTCATCAAAGGTAACGGAGAAATTACATTCCTTACAACGGATAATAAGAACAGAGTTCTCACCGATATTGATAATGACGGAGTCTGTGGCAGGCTCATACATACCAAATTGAAAATTAAGATTGTTGTTCATAGCGGTCTCCTTCCCACAGATATTTGGCACCATCCAAGAGGTCAATAATAGCTGTAAGCATATTGGTGTATTCTGTTTGCAATTCCCTGATTTCATCCGAAGCAGGAAGTGTATCAGACGTGGCATCAGTTAAGGTAAATGCCTTCTGCATTTTAAGTAATTGCAGATACAGAGCATTAACAGTCTGTACAAGAGGATATATGGTTTCTTTCTTGCCGACAACGCAGATGCGGTTATAGATGCAGGAACGGACAAAGTAATCTTTTTTCATCATGCCGCTGGCAAGGATGCGGGCTTCGATTTGTTTACGTTCAGCATCACTGATTCTAAAACTTATAGTTGGGTGTTTGTGTTGATTGCTCATAGAAAAGCTCCTTTCATAGTGGGTGTGGCAGCAGGCACAGTTAAGCACCCGTAAGCCACATTTGATTATTCGTTTTTAGTAGTAAAAGTAGATTATATCTGCCATAGAATTCGTAGGTGCAATATCGAATCATTGCAACTAATTTGCTACTAAAGTTTTTGAAAACGATATGAAAAGAGTAACATTTAATGAAAAAGATGCGGTGGAATGCCGCATAAAATCAGCATTTTTGATTTGATGATACTTCCTTTGGGAAGAGTTTGAATAGTAAACAGAGAGCCGGGAAGCCGCATAAACAGCGGACTTTCCGGCTCTTAGTATGTGGCGTGATACCTTTTTGATACCTGTTTTATTAAAAAAATAGATTTTCTTCTTCTTCAAATCTTAGATCTAGATATTCATGGATAGCAATTTCTATATCATTTATATTTTGAATAAGTGCTTTTCCGTTAGATAAGTTTTCTTTATAAAATTCCATATAGGTTGTTCTGCGCCTGACAGCAGATGATTTTTCGTTTGGTACGGGACGACATTTTTCGGGAATTAGATAGGATAATATACTATTTTCTAAATCTGTTAACAAATTAGGGGTGTATAGAATTAAATGATAATTTTGAAACCAATATGCTTCATCTGTGTTATTCTTTAAAGTATTAATATCCTGTTCAGAAAATAAGTGAATGCTAAGATAATATGAAATTAGCACTTGATTTTTTGAACACAAAACTAATTCAGTATTTTCTGCTAATATATCTGTAAGCCCTAATTCACTAATTGCATAAAAATAGTATAGTTGTTCTTCATGAAACGAAGTTTTTAGGGATTCCTTAAACCGTATCTTGAAAAATTTCTTTACTTTATTTTTATCAAAGTTATTCATATGGCTAAACTTGTCAATACAATATAATAGTGATTCTGGAGAAGTTTTAAAAATATAACATAATTGATGGTAGTCATATTCTTTTGTGATGAATTTTTCTAAATTTAGTGTTCTGAAATATTTTGTTTTAAAAAAGTTGTTAATAAATACTCTTTTTTGCTTTTCATCGTATAATTGAGATATACGGTACACAATTTGATTTATAAAAACCAATTTATTTTGCGAACTTTCGCTGCTGTAATGTGTATTACAATGTGCAATTAATTTTTTCCAATATCTCGCAATTACATTATAAGAATTAAATTTTTCATAATCCCATATTTCATATTTGTTTTCGTTTCCTTGCAAATCGAATTGATCTAAAACAGAATAAAATATTTGGATTATTTTACTTACGTCCTCTTTGTTACAAAAGAAATAAAAATCATCGGAAAAATATGTAAAATCACAAACGATATTTTGCTCTACAAGCACATTTTCAAGAACATAACTTATTTTTGTTAAATGTTGTTCAGCAAAATATAGAGATAAATAGTTACCCATAATCAAGCCGTTTGTAGCTCCAAAATTCATATTTGTAATATAGCGGTCAGGTAAGCCATTAAAATCTAAATAGTGAGTATATAATCGCCCATAGAATTCCTTTATATCTAATTTGATTAGATTGTCATAGACACATAGCTCTTCAAAGTCATTTTCTAATTGAACATCATATTCCCCAATCGCAAAATCCCCTGTATTTAATCGAACAGATAATCGTTTATGAGAAGTGTCAAGTTGTTGCGGATCATCAAAGTGTGGAAATGTTTTAAAATGTTCATAAGCACAAGTTAAAGAAATAATATTGGGAAGCTTCAAGGTGCGAAAGCTATTATCATTTTTTCGTATGGTAAATTTGATAGGTTTTGTCCAACAAGTATCATCAATGTCTATGGAAGCTGGACTTGTTGGGAAAATTATATTGTCTATATTTATAAAATGCCGAATAGGGTTTTTAAAATTATAAATATTATTATAATCCATTATATTTTCTCCAATCATAACTGTTATTTTTCTTGTCATTTCCCTGTTCATCAATGCTACTGCTGGAAGCAGGCCAGTTGATTTTCCATTCAAAATATTCGTCCTCTGAAATTTCTCCGCTTTTTAGCTGTTCTTTCCGCAGACACCATTCACGCAGAAATTCATTTACCAGACCGTAATCAATCCACATACCGACAGGGGCATGAGTGGGCCATTCATCAGTATCATTATATCGGACAGACTTATCATCGAAGGAATTGCACTTGCCAGTATTGCGGACAAGCTGGAACAGATGAAAAGCATTGCAGTTGTCCTCGTCAAGCCAGAAGAAAGTTTGCATAATATCTTCGGCGCAGCCAGGAACTTTCGTAACAAAGTTTATATAATTGACGTTCAAAATTTTAGAAATTTCTATGAGTGTATCTTTTTTGGGAACCCGATAGCCGGATTCATATTGGGCTACACGAACATCAGCATTGCGTTCTTCATATCCTAGCTTTAAGCCTAATTCTCGTTGCGTCAGTCCTCGGAATGTGCGGATTTTTTTAATTCGTTCTCCTAGTAACATAGTCTATGTCCTTTCTGAAATCTACAAATGGCATATCATAATCCATTCATCTTTATTTTCATTTACAATTTTAAATCCTAATTTTTGATACATTTTGGCAGCATAATTTGCCTTTTGGACAGAAAGAGAAACACTTTTATATCCCTGATTTCTAAGCAAATTCAGTATTTCTTTCATCATGGCAATTCCTATTCCATGTTTTCGGTAGTCTTTATAGATAGAAATTGTAAGAGAGAGTGCTGCTGTCAATGTGTCCATAATCATTGATAATGCGTACCCAAACAGCACCAACGATTTGTTTTTCTATTTCACAACTAACGCAAAATCATCTTTTAATAGTCCGAAATCTTTAATATAAGTCTGTAACTCTGGTAAGGAAATAACACTTCTAGGTGGAACTTCAATACTTTCTGGAATAAAGATTGCTTCATATAAAAAATCTTCAAGCAATGGAAATTCCTGCTTTTTCATTGTCAGGATTGTATAGTTCATAACTTCCCCTTTTTAAGATTTTGCTGTTTTTTATATTGTAGCATATATGAAATAATAGAGCAATAACGACTTATCACAAATGCTAAATTTAATAAAAAAGATAAGTTTAACAAATAAGCTATTAACAATAACATAAATGTTAAGTATAATGCAAACATGAAACTTAACAAAAAAGCTACAAGGAGGACGCATATTTGAAAAATGATTTATTTGTAACAGCCGGAGAAGTGGCGCAGAACTTAGGCATTTCCAAACCATTTGCTTATAAGCTGGTGCGGCAGATGAACGAAGAACTGGAAGCGAAAGGTTTTATCACAATCACCGGACGAGTGAGCAGAAAATACTATGAAGAAAAATTTTATAGCATAGCGCAGGCGAATTAGGAAAGGAGTAAGATTATGGAGGCGTACAAAGACGAACAGCGGGGAACATGGTATGTGTCCTTTCACTATTATGACTGGACTGGTAAGAATTGCCGGAAAGTTAAGAGGGGATTTAAGACCAAACGGGAAGCAATAGAGTTGGAACGGCATTTCCGTATGAAAGAAGCGGCTGACTTGGATATGACTTTCGAGAAATTTGTTCAGGCATATACAAGAAATATGAAGCCGAAGCTGAAACACAATACCTGGCTGACAAAAGAGCATATCTTGAGGACAAAGCTGCTGCCCTATTTCAAGGACAAGAAAATGCGTGATATTCGTCCGAAAGATATTATCCAGTGGCAGAATGAACAGATTTCCTATCGTGATGAAAAAGGAAAGCCCTATGCTCCGACTTATTTGAAAACTCTGCAATCAGAATTGAGCGCACTGTTTAATCATGCGGTACGGTTCTATGAACTGAAAAGCAATCCTGTTGTAAAGGCGGGGTCACTGGGAAAGGGAAAAGCGGAGGAAATGCTGTTCTGGACAAAAGAGGAATATCTGAAATTCATTGAAGCGGTAAAGAACAAACCATATTCCTATCATGCGTTTCAGATATTGTACTGGTGCGGTTTACGAGTGGGCGAACTGTTAGCTCTCACGCCGCAGGATATTGATTTTGATAACAAAGTCATTCGGGTAACAAAATCTTATCAGCGATTGGAGGGTAAAGATGTAATTACAGACCCAAAGACTCCGAAAAGCAAACGAAATGTAAGTATGCCGGATTTCTTATGTGAAGAACTGAAAGATTATATCGGCAGATTGTACGGGATTCTTCCCACTGACCGTATCTTTCATCTGACAAAAAGCTTTCTGCACCATGAAATGACAAGAGGGGCGGAAAAGTGGGAGTGAAACGCATTAGAATCCACGATTTGCGGCATTCTCATGTATCTCTGCTGATCAATATGGGATATACCGCACTGGCAATTTGAAAAAGGGTTGGACATTCAGCAGAAAAGATTACTTACCGGTATGCACATCTGTTTCTGTCGGTGCAGCAGGATATGGCAGAGCAGTTGGATGCGGAAAATATGGATGAAGAATTAAATGAAGTGGAAGAAGGACTTGCAAATGTCGGCTAAATGTCTGGATCAGAAGGGACGTTGGAGAAATAAAGTTGTAGCATTTCGGATGTCACCGGAAGAAGATGAACTTCTGGAGACGGCAGTACGGCTATCGGGATTAACCAAACAAGAATATATTATCCGAAGACTGCAGGAAAAAGAAGTTGTGGTTACAGGAAATCCCAGGGTGTATAAAGCTTTGAAGAAGGAACTTGAAAAGGTACTGAGTGAGCTGAAATGTCTGAAAAAGGGAGAAGATGTGCCGGAGGATTTATTGGAAGTGATTCGGCTTATCACAATAACAATGGCTGGAATGAAAGCGGAATAAAAGAGCCTTTAAGTGTCGGCAAACACCTAAAGGCAGGGATTTGGTAGAATACTCTTCCCAAAAACTTCTATGAGCATTCTATCAAAAACCACTCTTTCTTTCAACGGGAAAATAAGGAGGATTTGATGGAAAACAAAAGAACAGAAACAAATAAAACAGTACAGAAAAGGCTGGAACCGGAACTGAAACTCATCAACATGGATACGGTGGAAGTGGAGCAGATTGAATGGCTGCTTTATCCATTTATTCCCTATGGAAAAGTAACAATTATACAGGGAGATCCGGGAGAAGGAAAAACGACAATGGTGCTTCAGATTATTGCAAAACTGACCAGAGGAGAGACTATTCTTCCAGCTGATTCAACAAAAGATAAAAGGATAGGTATTGATAGTGAAGGCGGTGCGGTTGATACAGAAAATGCTGAAAACAATTCGTTACCACAACAGCTGGAAGCACCTGTAAATGTAATCTACCAGACTGCAGAAGATGGTCTTGGAGATACCATAAAACCAAGATTACTTGCTGCAGGTGCAGACTGCACAAAGGTTATGGTCATCGATGATAGTGAGCAACCACTGACGATGGCAGATGTCCGGTTGGAAGAAGCAATTGTGCAGACAAAAGCCAGAATGGTTGTGCTTGACCCGATTCAGGGCTTCCTTGGATCAGAGGTGGATATGCACAGGGCTAATGAAATCCGTCCTTTGATGAAACGTATAGCAGTGTGGCAGAACAATTGAAAATGCAGAATCAGATGAAATGGGTTTGTTTGATGAATAATATAAAAGCATGTGCGGAAGAAATTGTGTTGCAAGAACTGATGTATATGTAAGTAAAGAAAGGACGATTTACTAAAGCGTTCCTCAAAAATGAAGATGCAGTAGAAAAACTTTCATGATTGGTGTATAATATTTATATAAAATACAGAAGAAAATGGTGTGTAACATGGTCAATTCGCTATTTGATAAAGGTACAATGAAAAAATTTGATGCTTTGGCAAAAAAACAGGCTAAGTTAGAAGATAAGAAAAAAAATCTTGTAAAAAAATCTATGGAAACAATGAATCCAGAAACTTTGGTTGATGTGTTGAAAATTGTAAAAAAATATGGACACCCGAGTGAAAAAAAGCGATCTGAAGAAATAGAAAAGAAATATTTTTCTGGTGAAGAGTTGGGATTCAATGATTTAATGAACTTGGATAGTTTATATAAGTCTAATTTTGAAAAGTTTTCAAAAAAGGATGATGACGATGAATAATACAATGTATATTTTACGGAAGAAGAGTATGAATTATATTGAACGTAAATTGGTTGAACAATCCGATTTGAAATTATGCTTTAAAAATAAAAAGGAAAGGATATTTAAGAATGATGAATTACTAATTACATGTAAGGATAAGTACATTGCAGTGCTTGTTTATAACGAAAGTTATAAAGATAAAGCGAATAGTGTTGTTAATCTGATTTCTTAAAAAGTGAAAGATAAAATGAATAAGAATATATCTGTTTTAAGTATTGCGATTGCTATTATCATTTTCCTTAGATGCATTTTGGATGGTAACAATAATATTATATACATAGTTGCTGGAATAAACATTGTGGCGATTATATTTGTAGTATATACAATAATTGAAAAGATATTAAACAATATAATCGACAAAATAAAGAAAAGTAAGGTACCTGAGCAAATACTTAATAGGGAAATAGCAGGTACACAAGTTAAAATATGGGGATGGAGTATAGTAATTGGCGTTATTGTAATTCTGGTATATTTTTGGAAGTGGTGTTCTGGTTTGGGAAATGATATTATTTCAATTTTAGCTTTGGGAATTTCAATTTTAGATGATGAAATAGTAAAAAAAATAACAGATAATTATAAAATATGAGGAGAATACTGATGAAAAAAGTAATTGATACGATTAAATCCTTTTTTGAGAATAATGATTGGAAATATAATTTTAATGATGAAGATAAGGTTTTCAGCTCTGGTATTGATATGGGAAATATTTTGGGAAATGTGAGAATGATTATTCTTTTAGAAGATAATTTTTATAATGTCTATATGGTCATAAATAGTAAAGTTGAAGAGAAATATTTTCCAGTTGTAGCAGAATTTTTACATAGGGCAAATTATGGGTTGAAAGATGGCAATTTTGAAATGGATTATAGAGATGGAGAAATAAGATACAAATCTTTTGTTAATTTTAAAAATATTGATGTGTCTGAAGAAGTTGTTGGGGAAAGTATAATTGTAGGTGCTGCGATGATTGATAGATATGGTAAGGGTCTGTTAAAACTTATGTTGGGCGATGGATCACCAAAAGAATGTATAGAATTTTGTGAGAGTGAAGAAAAAGACTCAATGAGTAATTAGGGATAAAGAAATCGAAATTTGGTGGGAGGTGTTATACAAATGAAACTGACAGACTTATCAACTGGACCAGACTGGGTAGTATATGTTGGATTTATAATATTTGC
>ERZ773109.1065-NODE-1065-length-16253-cov-4.028954_pt1 | contig 16253 bp, 3 predicted proteins | sample MGYA00580569_ERZ773109 | MGnify/ENA primary metagenome ERZ773109 (study PRJEB29015, sample SAMEA2737852) | human gut metagenome | biome: human gut; feature: human-associated habitat; material: faeces | place: China | collected 2012 ...
GGCCTCCTTTATGCTGCTCAAGGAGCAGCTCGTCGAGGTGCTTAAGACTCTGACGCCGCGTGAGGAAAAGGTTCTGCGCCTGCGCTTCGGCATCGAGGACGGCCATACCCGCACCCTCGAGGAGGTTGGCAAGGAATTCAACGTAACTCGTGAGCGTATCCGCCAGATCGAGGCAAAGGCGCTGCGTAAGCTGCGTCATCCGTCGCGCTCCAAGAAGCTGAAGGATTTTCTGAACTAAAGAAGCCCAAAGCCGCTTACCGATAGGTAAGCGGCTTTTTTATGAAAACGGAGGATTGAGGATGGAGAATGAAACCGTTATGTTAATTCTCCATTCTCAGTTACTGCGATATTCGAGATACCGCAAAAATGCTTGACCGCCGGAGATGCGTCTATCGTGTTGTAAAACTGCGGCAGAATATTGCCTGAGATCAGCGGAACGGCCAGCTGTGCAAAATGCCGTCACAGGCTTTCCTTTGTCAGATTGTGCGAAGGGTGTTTTTTCTTCCTTTGTGAAGTAGCACTAAAATTATATCATTTTGTTTGTAAGAAATAAACAAAAACGAGTGATTTCGCTGAAAATCTTTCGGAAATGCAAAAAACAAAGGAAAATTCGGATTTTTTATCAGAATGTGTGCGAAACGTACACTAAGTGGCCGCCGCTGTTATTCGACGGCGTTGTGAAAAATGCTACATGAAAATTGCACAAAAAACAGCTTGCATATCTGGCTTGTGTGGTGTATAATAACGAAGAAGGGAAACGATCCCGCAAAGAGAGGATCGCTCCCGCGAAACAAAGCGCCCAGGAGTATAACGTGCCGGCAGGGCACGATAACAGGTTAGGGCAGGGGAGTGTAATATAAACTATGGCGAATTATCCGGTTAACAAGATCCGTAATGTATGTCTGATGGGTCACGGCGGCGACGGCAAGACCTCGCTGGTCGAGAGCCTGCTCAATATCGCCGGTGTAACCGACCGCGTTGGCAAGATCGCGGACGGCAACACGGTTTGTGACTTTGATCCCGAAGAGATCAAGCGCAAGTTTTCCATTTCCACGGCTGTAGCGCCGGTAGAGTGGAACGGCTGCAAGATCAATTTGCTCGATACCCCGGGTTTCTTTGATTTTGAAAGTGAAGTGCAGTGCGCACTGCGCGTTGCGGAGTCCGCGCTGATCGTCGCAACCGGCAAGTCCGGTCCGGGCGTCGGCACCGAAAAGGCATGGGCTCACTGTGAGGAGCACGCAATGCCGCGTATGTTCTACATCTCCAAGATCGACGAGGAAAACTCGGATTACTATACTTCTCTGCACAAGCTGCAGAAGCAGTTCGGCGTTTCGGTAGCGCCGATCGTTGTCCCGATCTTTGAGGGCAACCGCGACACCGTCGGCATCGTGGACTGCGTTATCCGCAAGGCGTACCGCATGGAAGGCAACAAGCGTGTCGAGATCCCGATCCCGGACAACATGAAGGACCGTATCGACCAGCACCGTGCAGCACTGTGCGAGAACATCGCCGAGCTGTCTGAGGACCTGATGGAGCGTTACTTCGCAGGCGAGGAGTTCTCGGATGAAGAACTGATCGCCGGCATCCGTCAGGGTGTGAAGGATCTGGTCCTCGCGCCGGTATTCTGCGGCACCGCTGCAACCGGTATCGGCTCCTACGCACTGCTCAAGGGCATTGCGGACTACATGCCGTCTCCCGACGAAAAGCCGGTTGAGATCTGCGAGGATGAAAAGGGCGAGCTGATCGAGATCAACTGCACCCCGAACGGCTCTGCCTGTGCATTTGTATTTAAGACGGTCGCTGACCAGTACGGTCGCTTCTCCTACTTTAAGGTTATGTCCGGCGAGGTTAAGCAGGATATGACGCTGGTCAACAAGCGTGCCGATGCAAACGAGAAGATGGGTCACATCTTCACCGTATGCGGCAAAAAGACGACCGAGGTTCCGGTGATCGGCTGCGGCGACATCGGTGCCGTTTCCAAGCTGGTTACCACCAAGACCGGCGATACGCTTTCGATGAGCGTTCGCAAGGTTGAGCTTGAGTCGATCGAGATTGCGCCTCCGTGCTACACGCAGGCAATCGCGCCTAAGGTAAAGGGCGTTGAGGAGAAGATCTCCACCGGTCTTGCTCGTCTGCGTGACGAGGATCCGTCCTTCGATACCGAGTTTAACCCGGAAACCAAGCAGCATCTGATCTCCGGTGCCGGCGATATTCATCTGGACGTTCTGTGCTCCAAGCTGAAGGATAAGTTTGGCGTAGAGGTTACGCTGACCGACCCGATCGTTCCGTACCGCGAGAAGATCCGCAAGGCTGTTACGGTAGAAGGCAAGCATAAGAAGCAGTCCGGCGGCCATGGTCAGTACGGCCACGTTAAGATGGAATTTGCACCGTATGCCGAGGGCGATTACCTGTTCCAGGAGAAGATTTTCGGCGGTTCCGTACCGAAGAACTTCCATCCGGCAGTTGACAAGGGCATCCGCGAGGCGATGGAGCATGGCGTTCTGGCCGGCTATCCGATGGTTGGCCTGCGTGCAACCCTGCTCGACGGCTCCTACCACGATGTAGACTCCAACGAGCTGTCCTTCAAGATGGCAGCACGTCTGGCATACAAGGCAGGTATCCCGCAGGCAAATCCGGTACTGCTTGAGCCGGTATGCTCGCTCAAGGTCGTTATCCCGGATTCCTACATGGGCGATGTTATCGGCGATCTGAACAAGCGCCGCGGCCGCATCATGGGCATGAATCCGCTCGACGGCGGCAAGCAGGAGATCGTAGCCGAGTGCCCGATGGCAGAGCTTGGCGATTACGCGATCAAGCTGCGCTCCATGACGCAGGGCAGAGGCTCGTTTGTTTCCCAGTTCGAGCGCTACGATGAGGCACCGGTTCCGGTACAGGAAAAGGTTATCGCAGCGAATAAGGCTCGTCTGGAGGCGTTGAACAAGGAATAACATTCCCTGCATTTTGTGAAATTGAAACCGGCTGCGTGAGCGGCCGGTTTTTCTTTGGTTTAACTTTCCACTGGAGAGGTGCGAATAGGCGCCAACCTTTGGCGGGGAGGTTCGCCGCGCCCGCGGCGGTGGGCAAGAGGGTAGACACCTGCGGTTTCCAACCTCTTGTGAATCATCCCTTTCCCTTAGAGGGCATGGCGAAAATCGGAGAGCGGCGGCTGCGAAAAAGGGGAACGGCAGAGGATTTTTTCTATCGTAGGGGAGCACAGTGTGCTCCCATTTCTTTACCTCTACGCAGTGCCAGATACTTTGCTGCTGCACAGGCGGTTTCATTCTCACTCCTATCTTGCAGAAACTGAAGATTTCTCCTATAATGAGATTTGAAAGGGGTCTGCCCATGAAGAACAAACGAATGCGCTATATATCGATAACGGCGGCTATCCTGCTGGTTTTTGTGCTGCTGATGCTGCTGTTTTCCAACCGATCGGGAGATTTCAGCGCAATGGAAGCGCAGGACGGCGTACTGGATGCAACACCAGCGGATTTTTCGTCGGCGGTATATGAGATAGACGGTGAATGGACGTTCTATCCTGAGGTGCTCGGCAGCGGCGCAGAGCTGGACGCTGCCCAACCGGGAGAACGCGACGAATCCATTCCATACGGCTCATATCGGCTGAAAATACACGCGCAGCCGAAACAATACCTGACACTCGGCGGCTACTCATTCGATTACAGCACGCGCGTGCTGGTAAACGGCAGTAAAGTGCTCGAAATCGGCAAGGTGGGGGCGTCTGCGGCGGAGTCTGAGCCGCGCATCGACTACATGCTCATACCGATTTACACCGGCGAGGATGGCGCGGTCGAGGTGGTCTGTCAGTATGCGAATTTCGTGCACCGCGAAGGCGGCGGTCTGACGCAGATGCATTTGTCCACCGCGGAGAACATCGACCGCATGCGCCGAAGCCGGAATCTGTATTCCCTGGTGCTTGGCGGTTCGCTGTGTCTGTTCGGCATGTATTTTCTGCTGTTTGCGGTATTTCAGGGCGAGATCAAGTATGTTTTCCTCGCGGTTATCTGCGCGCTGCTCGGTCTGCGCGACCAGAATTTCTATGTGCTGCATCTGCTGCCTGCAAATTACAACTGGGCGGTCGCATATCGGTTTCTGGTGCTGATGATTACGCTGCAGCCGTGTTTTCTGCTGCTTTTGCTGCAAAGCCTGTACGAAAAGCTGGCGAAGCCGATTGTTGTGCGGTGCTATGCGGTGCTGTATGCCGTGCTGGCGGCGGCGCATTTTATCCTGCCGACGCAGGATATCGCACCGCTGAGCAGGATCGGGTATTATCTCTCGATGCCGTTTTTGCTGTATCTGGTCGTACAGCTGATTCGGCGGTTCTGGCGTATCCGGCGGCTTGAGCGGGACGACGTGCTCGTTCTGCTCGGCTATCTGCTGCTGCTCGGGTCGAATGTATACGAGGCGGTATTCGGCCGCATTGTGACGACCATTACGCGCCACGGAGCGGCACCGCCGTATCTGCTGGTGTTCGTATTCCTGATCGCGGGAGCCATCAGTTTGAAGATCAACCGCCGGGAACAGGAGCTGTCCGAGAGCCGTCGTCAGCGCGAGGTGCTGACCCAGCTCAACCGGCTGAAAAGCGAATTTCTGCACCAGATGGCGCACGAGCTGAAAACACCGCTCACGGTTATGAGCGGCTATGCGCAACTGACCGACTGGCAGCTTAGCACCGGAGCGGTCAGCGCGGACGCGCATGAACACATGCAGACCATTTCGTCCGAGGCGCAGCGGCTTTCTGCGCTCGTATCGCGGCTGATCGACCTCGCCAACGGCGGCTCACCCGATATTGAGATGGGCGTCATTGACGCGGCGCAGCTGCTGTCCGGCGCGATGGATGTGTGCCGTCCGATGCTGGAAAAGAAGCACAACCGGCTAGAAAGCGACAGTGGAGAGGGCATTACGCTCTGGGGCAATCCGGAAATGCTGCTGCAGGTGCTCATCAACCTGACGGTCAATGCCAACCGTCATACGGAGAACGGCGTGATCGCCTACCGCATTGCGGACGAGGGCGAGTGGGTGTGCCTGCGTGTGAGCGACACCGGCAGCGGCATTGCGCCCGACCTGCTGCCGCATATCTTTGAGAAGGGCTGCAGCGGCGATGGAGGCAGCGGCATCGGCCTGACGATCTGCGCGGACGCAATGAAGATTCACCACGGCTTGCTCGAGGTGGAGCACACCGATGCAGACGGCACGGTGTTCCGGCTCGAACTGCCGAAAAAGCCGCTCAAAACACAAGGAGAGAACGATTGTGGAAGATAAACTGATTTTGCTGGTGGAGGACAACCCGCACATCATGGCGATCAACGACGCGGCACTGCACATGCGCGGTTACCGCATCCTGCAGGCGGAAACTGCACACAAGTGCCGGGAGCTGCTGTGCTTTCACGCGGTGGACTTGATCGTGCTGGATATTCTTCTGCCGGACGGCGACGGCGTGGCGCTGTGCCGCGAGATCAAGCAGGAATACGATGTGCCGATCCTGTTCCTGACCGCTATGGGCGAAAATGAGGATATCGTCAAGGGACTGACCGCAGGCGGAGACGATTATCTGACAAAGCCGTATGATCTGGAGGTGTTCATGGCCCGCGTGGAAGCGCGTCTGCGTGCGGCGCACCCGAAGGAACGCGCAGTACGGCTTGGCCCGCTGCAGATGAATCTGCTGAGCGGACGCGCGTACATCGGAGAGACCGACCTGAACCTGACGCAGAAGGAGTTCGCGGCGCTGCTGTATCTGGCGCGGCACCCGAACCGCAGCGTCAGCGCGCAGGAGCTGTACGAGGCGGTCTGGCAGCAGCCGATGGGAGCCGACCCGCATGCCGTGCGCATGACGATCTCACGGCTTAAGCAGAAGCTCGGCGGCGAGGATGCGAGGGTCACGGTCAATTCGTACCGCAGCAGCGGATATCGGCTCGAGGAGCAATAATTGAATATTTACAGCGGACGGCGAAGGTAACAAATTTGGTCCCTTCGCCGTCCGCTGTCTTTTTGCCTTTATACTGAAAGTACGGTGAAATACCTGTATCCTCGGACGGTGCTCCGCGGTAAAGCAAGGGGAAAGCCGTGGAAACCGTTTATTTCATAAGGCAAGGAGGAAGAAAGATGAAAAAACGAATTTGCAGTTTGCTGCTGATATGCAGTATGCTGGCGGGTCTGCTGCCGCAGATCGTGCTGCCGCAGGCGGCGGCAGCGGATACTGCAGCAGCAAGAGACGGCTTTGGTCTGCCCACGGAAGAAAAAACGGGCATAACAGACACAGCCACACTTCGGAATAACCCATACGGCACGCTGGGATGGGTTCCGCTGTTCCAGAACCACGAACTGGTTGTAGCCGGTGTGGACTCGGATGAGTTCCAGACGACATACGAGGGCGCAGCCAAAGGAAAGGGCAAGCAGATGTCTACGTTTCGGTGGAGCAACTCGACCGATGTCGGCAATGCCGAGCGTATTGCGACTGTGGCGTTTGATCCGAACGGCACCGGCAAGGATGAATACATTGCGAATCTGGTATTTGATAAAAGTTCGGCACGGCTTCACCTGTATGTGACGAACAAGGATCGCAGAGTATCGAAGGTTGTCCAGATTGGTGATGGAAACGACAGTGAGTACATCAAGAAACTGAAATTCTACCAGACCCGCGCTATGCTGTGTCTGACCGCAGGCGACTTTAACGGCGACGGCAAGGACACCCTGATGGTCTACACGCCGGGCAACAACGAGGATACGGCTACTGTAGACAGCATTAAGGAGTATACGTTCAGCGGCGACACACTGACTGACAAGGGTCGCGTAATTAACCTCGGTGACGTCATTGACGGCGGCAAAGAGGCGCTGAAAGCAATGCTGTACCACGACGGCAACGGCGATAACGAGCTGCGCGCGCATCTGAGCGTTGATATGGAAGTCGGCGACGTGGATATGGACGGTATCGACGAGCTGGCAATGACGGTCAATGTCAACGACCTGAAGGAGAGCGAATACAAGCTGGATGGTAAAACATATACCGACTTTGAAAAGTCTTATCTGACGGTATACGACTATAACAACAGCAATAAATGGTCGCAGATGACGAAGCAAACACTGCTGAACAGCAATGGCGATGCAAAAGGTCGTGCCCGTTTTGCAGGCGTAACCATCGGCTACGTCAGCGATGCGCCGAGCGGCAGCATGCCGCCGGAAGTCGTTGCAGTTGGCTATTACGATAAGAACGGCAACTACAAGGACTGCGACTTTAATAAGAGCAAGCTGCTGGCATACAGCTATCAGTACAGCACGAAGGATAATTCGTGGACAGAAAAAATCAAGGCGACCGAAGTTGTCACCAACGGCTTTACCAATACCGGCACCAAGGGTGACGATGTGCAGAATCCGATCGCGGTAGCGGCTGTTGCAGCGGACGGCGTGAACACCCAGGAATATCTGTTCATTTCCGGCAGTATGTATAAAGTCGGCACGGTGAACGGCAGTCAGCAGCTGTCTATCCTGGACGGCTCGAATAAGGGCCATGACCGCTGGCTGGGCGGCCGACTCATCAACAACAGCGGTATTCTGGACTATGCCGTCGGCAATTTTGACGGCAACAAGCAGGGCATGGAACAGGTATACTACGTTGAGTACCGCAAGCAGGAGACCTTCGACAAGCAGTTTTTAAAGATTGGTCAGCTGTACAAAGGCTCGACTGGCAGCAAGTTCAGCCGCTGGGAGGATGATTGGACATACTATGACAAGAGCAACTGCAATCTGGCGCTTACAACGGCAGATGTGAACAACGATGCCATGCTCGCGAAGATCCAAAGCGTCAGCACCGGCTACACCGACCCGAAGGTAATGGCGATTCTGGAGGCGTCGCCGCATTTTGCGGAGGTGAATGACGGCGATATCGGAAACTCGCAGACCGGAATCGGATACAGTAAGGATAATACTGTAGCAGTAACGGCATCCGGTTCGATTGGTTTTGATATCATGGCGGGCTTTGAATATGTTGCACCGCTGATTGAGACCGGCGGCGGTGTTGAATTTAATACCAGTCATACTTTTACTGTTGGTGCAACAAAATCTACAAGCAAGGAAATAACGGTCGAGTATTCTAATGATACGAACGACAATATGGTGCTCATGTATGCAACACCGATGACATATTACGAGTATCAGGTGAAGTATCCGGATGACACAAAGAAGGGCAATTCGCCGAAGCTGACCAGTTCTATGACGCTGGCGGTTCCGGGTAATCCTTCGATGAACATGGTTTCGGTAGATACTTATAATAAGGCTGCTTCGGCGTACGAGGGTATGCAGCAGATTGGCAGCAACCTGCATCTGGGCACGTCTGGTCAGCCGAATACGTATCGTTCCAGTCTGCCGAGCGGTAAACATTCGGAGCAATCCGGTAAAGTTGGTCATTACAAAGATTCGGGTACACAGCTGCAGAGTTTTACGACTGCAACCAGCAGCGGCGTAAACTTTGAGTACACCTATGAGGGTTCGGTGCAGATGTATGGTGTAGTTGGCGGCTTCAAGGCTGGCGGCGGCTATCACTGGGGAGCAAGCGCCGGAACCGAAAAGGTAAACACTGAGACGATTACCAAGCTGGGCGCTGTTACCGGCGGCGGCGATTCGCGCTATAACTTTGACTGGAGCTTCGGCACATGGACGGTACCGTTCAACGGCGATGAAGTACCGGTATTGGGCTATGTTGTCAGCAATGTGACGGCACCGCCGTCTCCGGCGCAGGATCTGTCGCTGAGCGAGCAGACCACCAACAGCATGGTGCTGTCGTGGGAATCCGGCGACCGTCCGGCAGAGTATTACAAGATTTACCGCTATCTTGAAGATAATAAGGAAGAACCGTTCGTATTGATTGATACCGTAGACGCATCGGAATCACCGAGTGGTGAATATGCGTATCAGCTGAAGGATCTTGCGTCGAACGAAGAATATCAGTATACGATCACTTCTGGATATTATACCAGTAAGGAAGAGTCGGTTGAAAGCGAGATCGTTGTCGGCAAGACGCTGGCGAATGAGATGAGCCGTCCGATTATCAATGGACCGGACAATGCAATCGTTCCGCTGAACGGCTCGACAACTTTCCATGTGCAGGCTTCGACTCCGGCAGAATTTTCGAGCACGGATTATCAGTGGCAAAAGCGTCTGCCGGGAAGAAAGTGGACGGATATTGAGGGTGCTACGAAGGACACCTATACCGTAAAGTCGGTAACGAGTGACCTGAACGGTGCGATGTACCGCTGCGTGGTAACGTGTTACACCAAGTCGGCAACGCCAATTTCGTTCTACAGCGATGCGGCAACGCTGACGGTTGGTACACCGCAGGCAACCGCCGGTTTGACGGTATCCGGTGCTTCGGAGGGCAGCGGCACTCAGGAGAAGCCGTATATCGGTCAGAGCAATTTCAACACGGTTAAAACCACGACAGAATCCGTACAGACAACCGTTCCGTGCACAGTACAAGTCGACGGCTTGACGCTGAATGTTTATAAGGTAAACGATCAAGAGGGAAAATATGTCGGCATCGGTGAAAAGAAGGTAACGAATAGTTCGAATAGTTCGGATTATTCGATATCGACCGTATACTACGCCGTAACAAAGAATGGCGAGACGTATACCGCAGTTTCGGAACTCACCATGAATACCACCTATCAGTGGAAGAACGGTGAGACGGCAGTAACGGTGCCGAGCACAATTACGCCGGAAACCGTGGTGATAGACAAAAACGAAAACGAAAACGCAAAAGCAAAAGCGTTTACGCTGGACAGTACAACGTATGTACCGACAGCCGCGGAATACGACGAAAGCAAGTACCGGAACGGCGAGCAGTACCTGATTCACGGTAAGGATACTGTGACGGAGAACGAAACTACGTTTGAACGCTATATCCTCAGCAAGATGGATAAGACGACCAGTGGTGAAGGCAGTAACGCAGAGGACACCTATACTGTCAAGTATTATCAGCTGCTGAAGAAGGCAGAGAACAGCTATGAACTGACCGAGCTGACCTGCACACAGCAGACGAAGCTGGGCGATTATACGAATCCTTCGTTCACACTGGTAACAGAGGAAACTATGTTTTACAATAATGTTACGACCTCTACGCCGGGTTCTGGTACGGCACTGACCCTGACAACGAAAACGGCGGAAAAGAACGGCTCTCCACTCGGTAATGTGGAGTACACGCTGACGATTACGAACACGTCGGACGGCACGGTCAGCACGATTGTCGGCAGAACGAACAGCAGCGGCACGGACAGCAAAACGTGGACTGCACCGACAGCCGGTCTGTATGCCATCACGACCACCGCGACCGGCGGCTTGACAAGTGATACGGTATATTATCTGGCAGGCGTGCAGAGCGTAAAGGACGGCGAGGCCAGCACAACGGAGACCGTTTACACTCTTGAAAGCACTGTTGGCAAAGAAAATAAGATTACGAGCGTATACGGTACGCCGATTGATCTGACCGTGCAGCAGCAGACTGTAACGAAAAACGGAAACGATGTTACCGCAGGCAGCAAAACAGAGGTTACGGAAAATATCACCTACACCTGGCGGCAGTCCGGTCAGAGCGAGAGCAGTGAAAAGACGATCACTGACAGCACTTTCCGACCGGAGAAGGCGGGAACCTATATCATCACGGCATACCAGAATTACAGTGATACTTCCAAGCGCACCAAGCTGGCGTCCACGACCATTACAGTAAAGCGCAAGCCGCTGGAGCTGTATGTTACCTGGGATAAGGATAACAGCGAGCATACTTCGACAGAGGCACCGGACAGCAAGCGCGCATTGGTGGTCAAGGCGGATGCTCTGGAGTCGGGTGACGCTCTGCCGTCGGCAATTACAGCCGCATGTGCGCTGTATGATGACGATGGCAATCGAAAGAACGTCAGCGGCCGCTTTGAGGTAACGATTGCGGTCAACGGTGAGGACGCGGCTGTGAAGTCGCTGCTCGAGAAGTACGAGCTGAATCTGACCAAGCGCATGCTGGTTGTCAAGCAGGACACCCTGAGCGTAACCTATCACGCTGGTGAAGGCGGCTCACTCAGTGCAAGCTACAAAAGCGGCGACCTCGACCAGAAGTTTGAAAGCGGTAAGAACATCGCTAAGAACACCAGGCTGATGTTTGATGCCAAGAGCAACGACGGTTTCCTTGTAAAGGAATGGAAGGTCAACGGTCAGTCCATTACCGGTAATCCAAAGTACAAGGTGACGGAGATTCTGTCGGACGGCAAAAAGGTCGGCGAACGACTGACGGTAGCGACGCTGACGGAAAAGCTGGACGTAGAAGTAGCCTTCAGCAGTGATTCGCACAAGATTACCTTCAGCAGCGGCGAAGGCGGTGAGCTGACCGCAGCACTGAAGGACGGCGGTGCAGTCACGACCGGACAGAAGATTGCGGAAGGCGCAAATGTGACGTTCACGGCTGCGCCGAACAGCGGTATGTCGGTAGCAAGCTGGGTGGTGGACGGCAAGCCGTATTACTGGCCGGGTACGACCGATTTGTACCGCGAGTCCACACTGACACTGGAAAATGTGCAGAAGGACCGCAATGTAAAGGTAGAATTCAGCAGCGCAGGCAAGCATAAGCTCACCTTCAACATCGAGTCGGAAACCGGCAACACTTTTTTGCCGTCCGTGCAGACCTCGGCGAAGCTGGCAGACGGCACAGCGGCAGATCTGAATGCGGTTCCGGACGGTGCGGCAGTAACGTTTGCACTGGAAAATTTGGGAAGCAACTACACGGTCAAGACGTGGAAGGTGGATGGTAAGGAAGCCGCAAATTCGGGTACGCAGAAGCAGTTTACGTTGCGCAATATCATGGGACCGCATACGGTTACGGCTGTAATCAATGCGGCGCAGGAGGTAACGCTGACCTTCAAGGCAGTGGATGCAAAGGGTGACCCGATAAACGCAGACGCAGGCATCGCTTCCGTTACCGCAAAGATTAAAAACGGCAATGAGATTACCAACGGCAGTAAGGTCGGCAATTATTCGACGATTGAGTTTGCTGCTGCGGTAAACGAGAATTACTACGTTTCTCAATGGACTGGTGCGGAAGCGGATACAAAGGATTCGACAAAGGCCTCCATCGCAAGTCTGGAAAAGACCACTGAGGTTATCGCGCATATCGCGGAGAAGCCGAAGGTGACGGTGGATGCGCCGGTCAACGGCACAGTCAAAGTTGCTGGCACACGCGGCATCCAGAATGTTGTATTGACTGGTGCTGAGGGTGAAAACGGCCATGTGAATATGAACAGCACGGCAGCAATTACAGCAACACCGCGTGATGGCTACTTCGTCAAGAGCATTATCGTTACAACTGACGGTGCAGCGCAGACGTTCGATTATGACAGTGCAGAGAAGTATCAGCCGGGTGAGGTAACGAAGGATGATATCCAGATTACGAAGGATACCTTGGTTCAGGTAATCTTTGCAGAGAAGCCGACGGTAACCTTTGGCGGTGACACTCACATCACCGTAACGGCAAAGCAGGGTAACAAGACGCTGAGCACCGGCGATCATGTCGAGAAGTACAGCGGCGATATCGTATTTACGGCAACACCGGATGATGGCTACGAGACTGACAACTGGAACGTTACCGGTTGGACGAATGTCAACGGAGCAGAAAATGATAACACCACTTATACCCGGAGTGGCTCTATCGAAAGCAATGTAGACGTTCATGCAACGTCTAAGGCGCTCCCGCAGTACGACTTCACCCTGTCCGTTGATTCGCTCGGTGACGAGGGCTTTGGCGGCACGGTTTCCGCAGAAATCACCCGCAAGGACATGAGCACATACAAGCGGGAGGACCTCGATGCAGGCACGCACAGCTTCTACCGCGACTCGGATATCACGATCACGGCGGTGCCGAGCGCAGGCTACCGCGTACAGGACTGGACCATCAACGGCCAGACCACGGCGGATACCGCAACGAGCAAGACACTGAGCAACAGCAACCTGCAGGGTGAAACGACGGTTCAGGTCCGCTTTGTCAAGCTGGTGACCGGCATCACCTTCGGTCCGACGCGCGAAACAAGCGAAGGCGGCTATATCAGCGCGGCAGAGGCGAATGAAACGTCTATCCTCGGTGATGCGGCTATCGGTGTGAATATTGCGGCAGGTGTGCCGATCAAGTTCACGGCAGAGGTAAAGCCTGGTTACGAAATCGAAGGCTGGTACGTCAATAATGTGCGTGATGACAGCGCAGGCACAGGCGAAACCTATACCTATCCGAATACGACCAGTGCAAACTCGATTTACATTGCACCGAAGTTCCAACAGGTCGAGTACAACATCACCACAGGCGATAACGTCACCGTAAACGGACAGAACAGCATAACCGCACGCGGCGGCGAGTCGCTCACCTTTACGGCAGTACCGCCGGCGGGTCAGAATGTGACCGGCTGGACGGTAAACGGCGAGGCTGTACAGGGCAGCGGCAATACGCTGACTTGGACGGTCGAGAACGGCTATCTCACGCAGCCGAACGTAACGGCATATCATGTTGAAGCACAGTTCAGCGCAGGCGAGTACGAAGTAACGTACGGCCAGCCGGCAAACGGCACGCTGAGTGCATCGGTTGCAGATGGCACACAGGTCAACGGCGGCACTAAGGTTGCCTTCACTGCAGAACCCGATGAGGGTTACGAGATTGACGAGTGGACGGTAAACGGTCATTCGGTTGCGAACAGCGGCAGCACCTACACCCTGAACGTAACCGAAAACAGCACGGTTGCAGTCACCTTCAAGGCAATGGTTTCGGTCAGCGCAGTGCAGGACGGCAGAAACGGCAATATCGCCATCACCGCAAACGGCAAGACGATCACGGACGGCTATGTTTCCTCCGGCTCGGACGTCACCTTCACCGTAACGCCAGAGAACACGGACGATATGGTGCAGGCATGGCAGGTGAACGGCTCGACAGTCGCTGAGATGACCGATACGGCGGATGCACCGCTCAGTTACACCGTGCAGAATGTAACCGCAGATACCAAGGTTTCCGCAACGCTGATTGAGCGCCCGACATACACCATTACGGTAACGAGCGAGGGCAGCGGCACGGCGTCGGCAGAACCGGCAAGCGTCAAGCGCGGCGGCAGCACGACTATTACGGCAGTGCCGAGCAGCAATAGCTACTATCTCAAGGAATGGTCGGTTAACGGCGGTGCTGCACAGGCTGCATCCGGCAATACGCTGGCACTGACGGAAATTCGCAGAAATACCACAGTCAAGGCCGTATTTGACGGCGCGATCAACTACGATGTAACCTTGGATGTTCAGGATGCAGATACCGGCACAACGGTTGCTGCAGCGGCAAACGGCAAGGCCATTACGCCGCAGAAGAACAGTCCGGCAAGTGTTACCCGCGGCAGCAAGGTCGTATTCACGGCAACGCCTGCCGTAGAAAACGGACGAAACAAGCAGATGGTCGCACAGTGGGCGGTAAACGGTGTAGATCAGAATAACATCTCTAACGAGCTGGTTATCCCGAGCCTGACCGGCAAGACCGATGTAGCCGTCAAGTTCGTTCCCTACGAAGGCTTCGCTATCCCGACCGGCGGCATCGGCTGGAAGGTCTCCGATGTAAAGCGCGTACCGGATGATACGCAGCCGACGAGCGAAATCCGCAAGAACGGCACGGTTACTTTTACGGCAACGCCGGACGGCGAGCGTCTGTTCCGCAAGCTGACAGTAGGCGGCGTGGACTGCATGAAGCTGCCGATCGACGGCAATGTCATCGCTGTCAAGAACGGCGCGGCGTACACCATCACCGTCAAGGATGTGACGAGCGCGAACAACATTAAGGTTGACGCGGAAGCGGTTGAGTATCAGATCGCAGCCAATACGCTGGATACCGTTCCATCGGCTCTGAGCAGCAAATTCAGCACGATCGACGAGCTGAAAAACGCACTTAGAGCAAAGGTAAACAGCGCGGTAACGGCTTCCAACATCGCATATCTGGATATCGTGCTGCAGTACAAGAACGGCACAAACTGGGTAACTGTTACCAATCCGTCCGACTTCCCGGAGGGCGGCATGGACGTTCAGGTTCCGTACAGCACGCTGGCGGCACAGAACACGCCGGACAGCAGCTATAACTTCTCGGTCGTTCATATGTTCACAACGACTATGAACGGTCAGACTGTCGGCGGCACGGAATCGCTGACATCGACCAAGCAGAGCAACGGCATTACGTTCCACGTGAACAGCCTGTCTCCGTTTGCCATCGGCTGGTATAAGAATACCTCGACCGGCGGTGGCGGCGGTGGCGGTGGCGGCGGAGCCGTTGCCCCGACCACCTACGACATCGTGATCCCGTCCGCACTGGCGAATACCGTCAAGGCGGATAAGACCAAGGCGGCCGCAGGCGACACCGTAACGCTGACTGCTGCCGGAGAAGGTACGCTGACTGTCACGGACGCAAACGGCAAGACGGTTGCCCTGACCGACCTCGGCAGCGGCAAATACACCTTTAAGATGCCGTCGGCTAAGGTCAGCGTGGGCTTCAAGACCACCGCAGACCAGCCGTGCGATGGCGGCAAGGATTGCCCGTCCGCACCGTTTACGGATGTAGATACTGCAAAGTGGTATCATCTGTCCGTTGATTATGTGCTCACGCACAAAATGATGAACGGTGTATCGAGCCGTGCATTTGCACCGAATGCCAACCTGACGCGCGGTATGCTCGTGCAGATCCTGTATAACCTGGAAGGCAAGCCGAAGGGCACAGCAGCGAACTTCTCGGATGTGCAGGCTGACGCATGGTATGCCGAAGCAGTCGGCTGGGCAGCGTCCAATAAGGTCGTAACCGGCTATGCAGACGGTACCTTCCGACCGAATGCAGCCGTCACCCGCGAGCAGGCGGCAGCAATCCTGTATCGCTACGCCCAGAGCAAGGGTATCGACGTAAGCGTGGGTGAGAATACCAATATTCTCAGCTATGTGGATGTTCAGCAGGCAAGTGAGTACGCGATTCCGGCTCTGCAGTGGGCAGTCGGCGCAGGCGTGCTGAACGGCAAGAATGGCGGCCGTCTGGCACCGACCGGCACCGCCACCCGTGCCGAGATCGCAGCGATCATGCAGCGCTGGTGCGAAAACATCATCAAGTAACGGCAGACAAAACAGCAGGACAGAGAAAAGGGCTGACCCGATGGGTCAGCCCTTTGAGGCTGTCGAAAAACTAACGTTTTCCGAGCAGCCTCTCGATCGAAACCACG
>ERZ773109.1095-NODE-1095-length-16035-cov-3.653066_pt1 | contig 16035 bp, 10 predicted proteins | sample MGYA00580569_ERZ773109 | MGnify/ENA primary metagenome ERZ773109 (study PRJEB29015, sample SAMEA2737852) | human gut metagenome | biome: human gut; feature: human-associated habitat; material: faeces | place: China | collected 2012 ...
GGATAAACGCTGAAGGCATCTAAGCGTGAAGCCCCCCTCAAGATGAGATATCCCTACGTAAGTAGTAAGACCCCTTGAAGACGACGAGGTAGATAGGTCAGAGGTGGAAGTACAGTAATGTATGGAGCTGACTGATACTAATCGGTCGAGGGCATGACCAAGCAAGGTGATAGGTAGGATGAAAGAAATATTTCTTGTATGCAGTTTTGAAGGTATATATATAAGGTAAAAAGCAATCAACATATGTTGGTTGCTTTTTAATTGTTATTATACTGAAAATGTGCTAAAATTAACGAGAAATACGGCCTGACTCATGACCGTAAAGATCATATTTATTTTTTTGAAGGAGGAATCTAATATTATGATTACCTGGAACAACTTAGATACCCTTGCATCATTCAAAGAACTTGAAAAAGTTGAGCGAGTAAATCTTGTAGAAGCAATGACAGGAGAAAGCGGAGCAGAACGAGTAAAGAATTACAGCGTTCCGATGGCAGAAGGACTTACTTATAACTATGCTGCAAAGCAGGTTGACGATAAAGTACTGGTAGCACTTGCAAAATTAGCAGATGAAGCACAGCTGGCAGAGAAATTTGAAGCACTTTACAACGGAGAAGTGATCAACACAGGCGAGAAACGTCTGGTACTTCATCACATGACACGTGGACAGCTTGGAGAAGCTGTAGAGGCCGATGGAGTGGACAAGCGTGCATTCTATACAGAACAGCAGGCTAAGATCGCAGACTTTGCAAACAAAGTACATGCAGGAGAGATCACAAACGGCGCAGGAGAGAAGTTCACAACGGTTGTACAGATTGGTATCGGTGGAAGCGACCTCGGACCTCGTGCAATGTATCTTGCACTTGAGAACTGGGCTAAGAAGAATGACACATTCAAGATGGAAGCCAAATTCATCAGTAACGTAGACCCTGATGATGCGGCAGCTGTACTTAATTCTATCGATGTTGCACATTCTATCTTCGTACTGGTATCAAAATCAGGAACAACACTTGAGACATTAACCAATGAATCATTTGTAAAAGATGCACTGAAGAATGCGGGACTGGATGCTTCTAAGCACATGATTGCTGTTACAAGTGAGACATCTCCGCTGGCTAAGAGTGACGATTATCTTGCAGCATTCTTCATGGATGACTATATCGGAGGACGTTATTCTTCTACATCTGCAGTTGGAGGCGCTGTATTATCTCTGGCATTCGGACCGGAAGTATTTGCACAGTTCCTTGATGGTGCTGCAGCAGAAGATGCACTTTCTAAGAACAAAGATGTATTCAAGAACCCTGCAATGCTGGATGCACTGATTGGTGTATATGAGAGAAATGTATTAGGATATCCAAGTACGGCCGTACTTCCATATTCCCAGGCACTGAGCCGTTTCCCTGCACATTTACAGCAGTTGGATATGGAATCTAACGGTAAATCTGTCAACCGTTTCGGTGAGCCGGTTAACTATCCTACAGGACCGGTCATCTTCGGAGAACCTGGAACAAACGGACAGCACTCATTCTATCAGTTACTGCATCAGGGAACGGATATCGTGCCGTTACAGTTCGTTGGATACAAGAACAGCCAGATGGAAACAGATGTTGTGATCCAGGACAGCACAAGCCAGCAGAAACTTTGTGCAAATGTAGCTGCCCAGATCGTTGCATTTGCATGTGGTAAATCCGATGAGAACCGTAATAAGAATTTCGAAGGCGGACGTCCATCAAGCATCATTATCGGAGAGCAGGTAAATCCGGGATCTCTCGGTGCACTTCTTGCACACTTTGAGAATAAAGTTATGTTCCAGGGATTTGTATGGAATGTGAACAGCTTTGACCAGGAAGGTGTACAGCTTGGTAAAGTACTTGCAAAACGTGTACTTGCACACGAGACAGATGGTGCACTGAAGGTGTTCAGTGATCTGCTGAATATCTAATAAATTAAAGAAGCAATCACTTGTTAGTGTGATTGAATAGTGGTATGATAGTGCTGTTAGGCAGAAATGTCTGTTTGACAGCACTATTTTTTTGATGAAAGGAAAATAAAGACGTGACCTATAAAGAAGCGAGGGTATATTTGGACGAGATGTCGAAATACGGAAGTGTACTTGGCTTAGATACGATTCGAGGTCTGTTGCGTGAACTTGGGAACCCCCAGGATGATCTGAAGTTCATACATATTGCAGGAACGAATGGAAAAGGATCTGTGCTTGCATACACTTCAATGATATTAAGTAAGGCAGGATACAAAACCGGGCGATATGTTTCACCGACAGTCATTTCTTATCTGGAGAAGATACAGATAGATGGGAAATGGATCTCTGAATCAGAATTTGCAGAGATCATGGAAGAGATAAAAGAAGCAATTGACCGGCTTGTATGTAAAGGAGAACCTGTTCCGACAGTGTTTGAAGTAGAGACGGCGATGGCTTTTTTGTATTTTAAGAAACAAAAATGTGATCTGGTTGTATTGGAAACCGGTCTCGGCGGAGAGACAGACGCGACGAATGTAATTAAGAATACAGTTTGCGCAGTATTTGCAACGATCAGTGTTGATCATCTGGGGGTGATCGGAGATACCCTGGAAGAGATCGCACAGACGAAATCCGGGATCATCAAACCGGGATGTACGGTAGTGTCAGCAAGACAACAGGAGAATGTCAGACTGATTCTGCAAAAGAAAGCAGAGAGTCTGAACTGTATATACACAGAAGCAGAGCCGGAACAGATGAGTATCGAAAAAGAAGATTATAAAGGACTTACATTTTCATATAAAAAATATGCGCATATGCAGAACCACATTGCAGGAGAGTGCCAGAGAGAAAATCTTTCTGTGGCACTGGAAGTAATTGAAAGCCTCAGGAAGCTGGGATATCAGATTGAGGAAGGAGCAGTGAGGGACGGTCTTGATGCAACAAGATGGGCGGGACGTTTTACTTGTCTGTCTGAAGATCCGGTTGTGATCGTAGATGGTGCGCATAATGAAGATGCGGCGAAGAAGCTTAGGACATCCATTGAACGGTATTTTACGGGAGAGGAACTTATCCTGATCATGGGTGTATTTAAAGATAAAGAATATGAGAAGATCGTACAGATTCTGTGTCCGTCAGCAAAGCGGGTGTATACGGTAGATCTGCCGAATAAGGAACGTACACTGCCGGCAGAGAAGCTTGCAGAATGTGTAAGAGACTGTATGACAGAACAGTTGAGCGTGTACGCAGAAAAGAGTATTGGAGATGCTGTTGCAAAAGCGTACACTTATGCAACAGAAGACAGTGGGAAACGCGCGGTGATCGCATGTGGTTCATTGTCATATCTAAGTGAAGTAATCCGGTGTATGGAAGGATGCGTACAGAATCCGCAGAGAAAGGAAAGAATATGATAGATCATGAGAAGATAGAACAGGCAGTGCGGCTGCTTCTGGAAGGAATGGGAGAAGATGTGAACCGGGAAGGACTGATTGATACACCGGATCGGATCGCAAGAATGTATGAAGAGATATATGGAGGTATGGATGAGGATGCAGGAAAACATCTTTCTAAGACATTTACCGTTGACAGTCATGAGATGGTAATAGAGAAAGATATTACATTCTATTCGACATGTGAGCATCACCTCCTGCCATTTTATGGGAAAGCACATATTGCGTATATTCCGGATGGGAAAGTTGTAGGATTAAGCAAACTTGCCCGTACCGTGGAGGTATTCGCAAGAAGACTGCAGCTTCAGGAACAGCTTACCGGACAGATTGCTGATGCTTTGATGGAGCATATGCAGCCGAAAGGGGCTATCGTTATGATCGAAGCAGAGCATATGTGTATGACAATGCGTGGGATCAAGAAGCCGGGAAGCCAGACTGTGACAATTGCAAGACGCGGTGTATTTGAGACAGATCCGGTACTGGAAGAGAGATTTTTCCGGATGCTTGGACGATAAAAAGAAAGAGATACAGATGTAGATGAAAAGAGTAACAGAAAGACAAAAAGGGATGCCCCGTCTGAATGCGGTGGTGAATCATGAAGTGTATCAGACATACTATAAGCGTATCTGTGAATGTGAGACGGATAGGGTATTCTGTTGTCATCAGATGAACCATCTTCTGGATGTGGCAAGAATTGCTTACATTAAGAATCTGGAAGAAGGGCTTGGATTCGATAAGGAACTGATCTACGTAGCGGCGGTGCTGCATGATATTGGCAAATCTTTTCAGTACAGACAGCAGATTCCGCATGAGATTGCAGGAGAGAGAATAGCAAGGCGGATATTGGATTCTCTTCCGACTGGTTTTACATTTACGGATGAAGAAAAAGCACTGATCTGTCTGGCAGTCAGGGGACACCGAAGACGGCATGAGCATATGAAGCCGATAGAGGAACTGTTCTATGAAAGTGATAAACGTTCCAGAATGTGTCTTTCCTGCATGGCAGAGAAGAAGTGTAACTGGAATGAAGAAGAGAAAAATATGGAGATAATAATATGATCATAGGTGGAAAGAATTTTGATACAGCAAATCATACATACATTATGGGAATCCTGAATGTGACGCCGGATTCCTTTTCCGATGGAGGAAAGTTTAACGGAATGGATGCGGCAATTGCACATGCACACCAGATGGTTGAAGAAGGTGTAGATATCATTGACGTAGGCGGGGAATCTACGCGTCCGGGACATATCCAGATCACGGATGAAGAAGAGATTGCAAGAGTGACGCCAATTATTGAAGTGCTTAAGAAAGAATTTGATGTACCGGTGTCGATCGATACCTACAAAAGCCATGTCGCAGAGGCTGCACTTCAGGCAGGTGCAGATCTTGTCAATGACATCTGGGGATTAAAATATGACAAGAAGATGGCAAGTGTGATCGCAAAGTATCAGGCTGCATGCTGTCTGATGCATAATCGGGAAAAGGCGGAATATCAGGACTTTTTGAAAGATTTCATGGATGATATGAAAGAATGTGTAAGACTTGCAAAAGCAGCAGGCATTGAGGATGACAAGATCATCCTTGACCCCGGTGTTGGATTTGGAAAGACTTATGAGATGAACCTGGAGATTATCGATAAGATGGAGATATTAAATGAACTTGGATATCCGGTATTGCTCGGAACATCACGAAAATCCGTAATCGGACTGACGCTGGGTCTTCCGGTGACGCAGCGGGAAGAAGGTACGATGGTTACGACCGTATATGGGGTACAGAAGGGATGTGCATTCGTACGCGTCCATGATGTAGAGAAAAATAAGAGAGCCATTCAGATGACGAAAGCAATCATGCGGGGACACGAAGTATAGAAAGAGTGAGGAATGAGATGAAACCGGACAAGATAAAGATAGAAGATCTGGAAGTATTTGCCAATCATGGTGTGTTTCCGGAGGAAAATGTACTGGGGCAGAAATTTGTGGTGTCTGCGGTTATGTATACGGATACCAGACGGGCAGGACTGACAGATGAGCTGACTGCATCTATCCATTATGGAGAAGCAAGTGCATTTATCACAGAGTATTTGAAAAGTCATACGTTTAAGCTTCTGGAGAAGGTTGCGGAAGGACTGGCAGAGGAGATGCTGGTGCGTATAGCAGGTCTGCAGAAGGTGCAGATTGAGATCAAGAAACCGTGGGCACCGGTCGGACTGCCGCTTAAGACGGTCAGTGTAGAGATTGAGCGTGAATGGCATACGGCATATATTGCGCTCGGATCGAATATGGGGGATAGCAGAAGCATTTTGGAAGACGCGGTACAGGCGCTGGATGAGATGAAGAATACAAAGGTGGAGAAGGTATCGACATTTATCACGACACCTCCGTACGGAGTGACGGATCAGCCGGATTTCTTAAACGGTTGTCTGAAGCTTTCGACATTATTATATCCGGAAGAGTTATTAAAAGAGCTGAACCGAATTGAAAAAGAGGCAGGAAGAGAACGAATCATACATTGGGGACCGAGAACACTGGATCTGGATATTATATTCTATGACGATCTGGTTGCAGAGACGGATGCTTTATGCATTCCACATGTGGAGATGCATAAGAGAGCGTTTGTACTGGAGCCTTTGCATGAGATTGCACCTTATAAACGTCATCCGGTGTATGGAAAGACGGTCAGAGAGATGCTGGAAGACCTTCGGAAATAGAATGACAGAGCATGAATAGGACAGTAAATTTACAAAAAATAAAAGACAAGATGGGGAAAACAAGATGGATATTCAGGAGTGGATTATATTTGCAATCGAACTGATCGGAACAGTAGCGTTCTCAGCATCGGGGGCAATGGTTGGAATTGAGTGCAGCATGGATATATTCGGAGTGATCGTGCTTGGTGTGTCAACGGCAGTTGGCGGAGGTATGGTTCGTGATGTTATACTTGGGAAGGTGCCATCGGCACTTCTGCATCCGGTATATGTGATCTATGCCGTACTTGCTGCGGTGCTTGTGTTTTGTATTATATATTTCCGCAGGAAATATCTGCAGGATGGTTTTGGTGAGGTCTATGATAAACTTATGTTAGCAATGGATTCTGTAGGACTCGGAATCTTTTCGGCGATGGGAGTGACAAAAGGCATCAGCTGCGGCTATATCGACAATACATTTCTGCTGGTTTTCCTTGGTACAATGACGGGAGTCGGAGGAGGACTCTTGCGTGATACGATGGCAGGAGTTGCGCCGTATATATTTGTGAAACATATTTATGCATGCGCATCCATTGCGGGGGCGTGGATATGTGTGATCATATACAGAAGTTACGGAGAACTTCCGGCGATGGTGGTGTCATCATTGATCGTTATGCTGATACGTTTTCTTGCGGCTCATTACAGATGGAATCTTCCAAGGATCGGAGAGTAAAAATCCGGGAAGGCAAGGAGTATTTTGCAAGATGAGATGAAAAAATATGCAAAATCATGAAAAAATATACTTGACATTTGAAATGACAGGTTTATAATAAGGACTTGTAAAAAACACATATAGTTCACCGAAATTCGTTGATGAGAACAATGCCGTATCTATCGTTATTTCACAGAGAGCCTGCGGTTGGTGGAAGCAGGTAATAAGCAGATAAGGATATCCTCTCTAAGAAGCGGGTTGAAAGCAATATCAAAGTAAACCTCGCCGGTATCCCCCGTTACAGGGAGCATGTATGATAGTACGTGTATGAGAGCTGTAGAAAGATTCTACAGAATTAGGGTGGTAACGCGGATAGATTTCGTCCCTTTTCAGAGTATATTCTGGAAAGGGATTTTTTTTGGTGGACAGTGATTGCTTAAAGGAGGAGAAGAGTAATGAAAGCATTACAAAAAGTAAGCAAATTTTTATCAGACTACACGTCAATTGTTGTAATCGCAATCGCAGTGGTTACATTTTTCCTTCCGTCTATGATGGGCTGGGTAAATCTGGCACTGTTCACAGACATGGTATCGAACAAGTTCACATGTCAGTCTATTATCATTGGTATTATCATGTTCAGTATGGGACTGACACTTACAACGGAAGATTTTAGGATTCTTGCACAGCGTCCGTTTGACATTTGTGTTGGTGCGGTTGCGCAGTATCTGATCATGCCATTCCTTGCATTTGCGCTTTCAAAGGTATTGAATCTGCCGGATGGAATTGCACTTGGGCTGATTCTTGTAGGCTGCTGTCCGGGAGGTGTATCTTCCAACATCATGTCTTATCTGTGCGGCGGGGATGTAGCCTTTTCCGTAGGAATGACAACAGTATCCACACTGGTCTCACCGGTTATGACACCACTCATGGTATCTTTACTGGCAAGCGGTACACAGATCACGATCAAGGGACTTCCGATGTTCGTATCAATCATTGAGACTGTTATCCTTCCGGTTGGTGTTGGATTTTTATTAAATTATCTGTTGGGAAAGAATAAAACATTCCGGGAACTTCAGAAAGTTATGCCGGGAGTTGCTGTTCTCGGACTTGCATGTGTTGTCGGCGGTGTGGTATCTTCACAGGGAGCCAAGTTCTTCCAGTCAGGTGTTGTGATCTTCGTAGCAGTATTACTGCACAACGGACTTGGATATCTGCTTGGATATGGAGCAGGAAAACTGGTTGGTATGAATACGTCAAAGAAGAGAACCATTTCTATCGAAGTAGGTATGCAGAATGCCGGACTTGCAACGAATCTTGCAACTACAACTGCCCAGTTTGCATCTACACCGGAATCTGCGATTATCTGTGCGGTATCCTGTACATGGCATTCCATCTCAGGAACTCTGTTAGCCGGATTATTTGCAATGCATGACAAACGAAAAGAAAAAGCTGCCGGAAATGTAGAGGCAGCAGCACATTAAACTGCTCTTGAAATGCATGAAATAACAAATTTATAGATATAGAAACAAAAAAGAAACAACACGGGATGTGCTGTTTCTTTTTTTGTGTGCGCCAATATGGATAAAGATTATCAACGAAATAAAAAAATAATTTAAATAAAATATTGACTACCGGTCATTTTTGGCTATAATAATAAATGCATAAAGAAAATAAGAGGAGATGGAAATAATGGTCAAAGTTGGCAAATGGATTGCCAAGCACAGAATACTGATGTTGATAATAGGAGTTTTATTAATTATTCCGTCAGTAATCGGCATAGCAAAGACGAAAGTAAATTATGACCTGCTGAGTTACCTGCCGGATCACCTGGAGACGGTAAAAGGGCAGGATATACTGGTAGATGAATTTGGAATGGGTGCGTTCTCCATGGTCGCAGTTGAGAACATGGATATGAAAGACGTACAGAAGCTGGAAAAAGAATTTGAGAAAGTGCCACATGTACAGGATGTACTCTGGTATGACGATGTGGCAGATATCAGTCTTCCGACTGAGATGATCCCAAAAGACATCAGAAAAGCGTTTATCAATGGAGATGCCACGATGATGCTGGTATTGTTCGATGATACGACATCATCCGATAATTCCATGGAGGCACTGACACAGCTTCGTAAGATCGCAAATAAGCAGTGCTTTATCAGTGGTATGACGGGTATCGTTACAGATATTAAGAATATCGCAATGAAAGAACTTCCGATCTATGTAGTGATCGCGGCACTGTTAAGCCTGGTCGTACTGGAGATTACATCGGGATCATTTGTAGTTCCGTTTTTATTCCTGCTAAGTATAGGGCTTGCGATTTTATACAACCTGGGAAGTAATATTATATTCGGTGAAACGTCTTATATTACGCAGGCACTGACAGCAGTATTACAGCTTGGTGTTACGATGGATTATTCCATCTTCCTTCTGAATAGTTATGAAGAGAATAAGAAGAGATTCCCTGGCGAGAAAGAAAGAGCCATGGGGCACGCGATTGCTAACACATTCAAATCAGTAGTCGGAAGTTCCGTTACTACCGTAGCCGGATTCATCGCACTGTGTGTTATGACATTTGCACTCGGACGTGACCTTGGTATTGTAATGGCGAAAGGTGTTGTGATCGGCGTTATCTGTTGTGTAACGATCCTGCCGGCACTGATCCTTGTATTTGATAAGCCGATTGAAAAGACAAGACACAAATTACTGTTAAGCAACATGGATCGTCCATCCGCTTTTATCACAAAGTATTATAAAGTATGGATCGTAGCATTTCTTGTATTATTACTTCCTGCAATTTACGGTAATAATCATACAAAGATCTACTACAACATTGCAGATTCACTTCCTGCAACACTGAACAGTAATGTATCGATCAAAAAAGTAAAAGATGACTTTGGTACAAGTAACATGCACATCGTCATGATGGATAAGAACATGAGTGCCAAAGATAAGCAGCAGATGTTCAAGAAGATCGATAAAGTAAAAGGTGTAAAATGGACCATCAGCATGAGTTCACTGATCGGTCCTAGCGTACCGGATTCCATGATCCCAAAGGATGTCCGTAAGATGATGCAGAGTAAGGATTATGAACTGGCATTCGTCAGTACGAAATATGAATCCGCAACAGATCCGGTAAATACACAGATCAAAAAGATAGATAAGATCGTAAAATCCTACGATAAGTCGGGAATGGTCATCGGAGAGGCACCTTTGATGAAAGACCTGCAGGATGTTACAGATGTTGATCTGGTTAATGTAAATATTATCTCGATCGCAGCTATATTTGTAATCATTCTGATCATTTTCAAATCGATCTCACTGCCGGTAATCCTGGTAGCGGTTATTGAATTTGCGATCATGATCAATATGGCAATCCCGTACTATCAGGGGGTCAGCCTTCCGTTCGTGGCAAGTATCGTTATCGGTGCGATCCAGTTAGGAGCAACCGTTGACTATGCAATCCTGATGACGACAAGATATCAGAAAGAACGAAGCCGTGGAAAAGATAAGATGGAAGCAATCAGCATTGCACATAAAACGAGTATGCCGTCCATCATCAGCAGTGGACTTAGCTTCTTTGCTGCAACATTCGGAGTTGCCTGCTATTCTCAGGTTGAAATGATCGGTTCGATTTGTACATTGCTTGCAAGAGGAGCCATTATCAGTATGGTAGTCGTGCTTCTGGTATTGCCGGCAATGTTCATGATATTTGACAAATTAATCTGCAAGACATCCATCGGATTTCTTGGGAAAAAGGCAAAAGCACAGACAAGTGAAGCAAAGTAACCTGTTATTAACAATCCATGATAATTAAGAAAGGAAGCAGGAATTATGAATAAGAACAGAAAAATGAAACGAAAAATTGCAGCATCTGTAGCAGTCGGAATGTCAGTGATGATGGGTGTGACACCAGCTTTTGCGGCAAGTGGAACTTCAGACAGTGATGTATATAAAGAAGAAACAGTATACGTGAATGCCAAGGCAAGTGGTAAGACGGATAAGGTAACCGTATCTAACTGGCTTAAGAATTCCGGAAGCGTATCCGGCAATCTGGAAGATGAAAGTACACTGAGCGATATCAAGAACGTAAAAGGTGATGAAAAATATACCGCAGACGGAGATAAGCTGACATGGACTACTGATAGCGAGGATATCTACTATCAGGGAACGACAGATAAGAAACTTCCGGTATCTGTTAAATTAAAATATTACCTGGATGGAAAAGAGATGAAACCATCTGAGTTAAAAGGAAAGAGCGGACACCTGAAGATCACGGTGGATTATAAGAATAATGAAAAGAAGAATGTATCTGTAGACGGAAAAGATACAGAAGTATATACACCATTCGTCATGATGACAGGTATGATCCTTCCGAATGAGACATTCAGTAATGTAACAATTGATAACGGCAAGATCATTTCTGATGGTAATAAGAATATCGTAGTCGGATTCGGAATGCCGGGATTAAAAGACAGCCTGAACTTAAGCAGCGAAGAGACAGACAAAGTTACAATTCCGGAAAGCTTAAGTATCGAAGCCGATGTAAAAGATTTTACAATGTCTTCTACTTATACTGTTGCATTATCTGATCTGTTAGATGATGTGGATATGGACAGTATCGTAAATGTAGATGATCTTCAGAACGCTCTGGATGATCTGGAGGATGCGGCACTTCAGTTAGTAAGTGGTTCCGATACACTTGCAGATGGAGCAGGAACACTTGCAGATGGTGTGAACAGCTATACAGAAGGCGTTGATACATTGAACGCCGGCATCCAGAAATACCTTGGTTCTAACGGAGAGCTGAATGGCAGCGTCACAGAGTATGTGAATGGTGTAAACAAAGTTGTCAAAGGTGTACAGGATTATACAAGTGGTGTGAATACACTTGCAGACGGTGTGAGCAGTTATGTAGACGGCGAGAAGCAGCTGGCAGCCGGAGCTTCACAGCTGACACAGTTAAGTACAGGACTGAAGCAGGTACAAAGCGCTATCTCACAGCTTGAAGCTGCAACAGATGGTAAGGGTGCAACGACAAAAGACCTTCAGGCAGCATCCAAAGCACTGGCGGCAGGAACTGCACAGATGAAAGCAGCACTTGGAACAGAAGAAGTAAAGAGTCTGATGTCTCAGGTAAATTCTATGGTAACAACCGGAAATACGCTGATGAAAGAGACGAAGACATTAAGCGGAGCACTTACGGAAGGTATCGAAAAACCACTTACAACAATCGGCCAGACATTACAGAGTATGCAGGAATCCTTGAAAAATATAGATGCAGCTCAGACAGCATTACAGAATGCATGCAAGAATATCAATGAGGTAGTTGCTTCTGATAATCAGACGATTAAGGCTGCAAAGACAGCAGCGAAGAACAGTTCCGATTCTATTGCAACATCCATAAAAACACTGGAAGCAAAGTATGCAGGAATCTCAGATAAGAATTCCGAAGAAGCAAAACAATTACAGCGTTCGATCATTGCACTGAAGAGCGCAAAAGCTTCCACAGATTCCGTACAGAATCTCAAAGAGTTAACAGGCATTGATACTACAAAGATGCCGACAATAGATGTAGATTCATTAAAAGCCGGTGCTGCAACGATCATGACAAATGCAGCTACATTGCAGAAATCTTCGGAAGCATTGTCAAAAGCTCTTCCGGAATTGAAAAAACAGTTGAAGAGTATCGAAGATGCAGAAGGTGTTCTTGCACAGGCAGGACAGTTAAGTACACTGACAGGAAGTGTAGATCAGTTAAATGCAGGTATGCAGGGACTGAACAGTGCGATCGGAACACTGCACAGCAATCTGGCAACATTGAATAATGCAACATCCGCTCAGTTCCCGACAGCAATCAAGGGAATCACAGCATTGAATAAAGGATTCGCACAGTTAAGTGGATATAATGATTCCTTAGTAGGAGGTGCAAACAAACTGAGATCTAACAGCCCGACACTGGTAGCCGGTGTGAATACTTTAAAGAGTGGAACCAATCAGCTGGCAAGCGGACTGAACACACTGGGAAGCCAGATGTCTTCCGGATCTGCAACACTTGCAGCCAACAGCGGTGCACTTAGAAGCGGAGCTTCCGAACTTCAGTCAGGTGCAAAAGAACTTGCAGAAGGCATGGCGAAATTTGACAAAGAAGGAACAAGCAAGTTAAAGAGCACAGTAGAAGATGAACTTGGTGATGTAATCGACAGAATCGATGTGCTGACATCAGAAGATTGCAAATACAATACATTCAGCGGTAAGGATAAAGCGATGGATGGTAATGTAAAATTTGTGATTGAGACGGATGCGATCGAGTAAATAATATGAATATGAAATAAAAAGAATCACAGGTGGAAGAGGATGAAGTAATATATTCCCTGTTAATTAGACGAGGGGCGTATTACTTCATCCTCTTCCGTTTGTGATTCTTTTTTTATTTTTTCAACATTCTCCAGAGAGTGCTTCTGCTTATGCCAAGACGTTTGGCAGTTTTTCCTTTATTCCCATGTTCTTCGGCAAGAACCCATTGTATGATTTGAGAAGACGATAAATTAGTCTTATTATCTTTCCTTGAAATTTCCTCGGTATAGTGCTAAAGTATACTAAAAAGGTATGATTTAGCGAGTGCGTGAAAAAACATGCACTAAGGAGGAAAATTCATGAATGAATACAGAATAGGAACAAAATGTGTACAGGGCGGATATACTCCGGGAAACGGAGAACCAAGACAGATTCCGATCGTACAGTCAACAACATTCAAATATGCAACCAGTGAAGATATGGGAAAATTATTTGATCTGGAAGCGTCAGGATATTTTTATTCCAGATTGCAGAATCCGACTAATGATATGGTTGCGGCAAAGATTGCAGAGATGGAAGGTGGAACGGCAGCGATGCTGACTTCATCCGGACAGGCAGCCAATTTCTTCGCACTGTTTAATATCTGTGAGTGCGGAGATCACATTGTAGCATCTTCATCCATTTACGGTGGAACATTTAACCTGATCGATGTAACGATGAGAAAGATGGGAATCGATGTAACATTCGTGTCACCGGATGCAACAGAAGAAGAGTTAAATGAAGCATTTAAGCCAAATACAAAAGTAATGTTTGGTGAGACAATTGCCAATCCGGCACTTACCGTACTGGATATTGAATTATTTGCCAAAGTGGCACATGCACATGGTGTGCCGCTTATCGTAGATAACACATTCCCGACACCGGTCAACTGCAGGCCGTTTGAATGGGGAGCAGATATTGTAACTCATTCGACTACAAAATATATGGACGGACACGGAGCTGCACTTGGCGGTGCAATCGTAGACAGCGGAAAGTTTGACTGGATGGCACACGCAGATAAATATCCGGGACTTTGCACACCGGATGAAAGCTATCATGGAATTACATATGCAGAGAAATTTGGCAAAGAAGGTGCATTCATTACTAAATGTACGGCTCAACTGATGCGAGACTTTGGATCTATGCAGTCACCACAGAATGCATTCATTTTAAACCTTGGTCTGGAATCCCTGCATGTACGTATGCCGAAGCACGTAGAGAACGGACAGGCAGTCGCAGAATTTCTGGAAGCACATCCAAAGGTAGCATATGTGAACTATTCCGGACTTCCGTCTGATAAATATTATAAAAGAGCACAGAAATATCTTCCAAACGGAGGATGCGGAGTGGTATCGTTTGGATTAAAAGGTGGAAGAGAAGCAGCATCTATTTTCATGAAGACATTAAAGCTTGGTGCGATCGAGACGCATGTAGCAGATGCAAGAACCTGTTGTCTGAATCCGGCAACGTCTACACACAGACAGATGACGGATGAACAGTTAAAAGAGGCAGGAGTACCGGCTGAACTGATTCGTATCAGTCTTGGTCTGGAAGATAAAGAGGATCTGATTGCAGATATTTCGAATGCGTTGGATGCAATCTAAGGTAGAATTGAAAGAGTAAGGCAAAATTCCGAAAAAACTTACATAAATATATTGATAATGTCTATAAGTGGATGCGCTTATAGGCATTATCAATTTGAAAATAATTGGATTCAAGTCTATACTATTCAATATAGATAAAATTTATTAATGGGAGGAAAAATATTTATGAAAAAGAAATTGATGTCTGTCCTTCTTGCGGCAGCCATGGTTGCATCAATGGCTGTAGGATGTGGATCAGACAAAAAGGCATCTTCTGACTCTGGGGATACAAAGAAGACAGAGAGCACAGAGAAGAAAACAGAGAGTAACCAGATCTTATTTAACGGATCTTCTACTTTAGCACCGGTTATCACTTCTATGGCTACTACTTTCTTTGATACTTATGGAACATGGGATGCATATGATTCATCTCTTCCAAAAGAAGATATCGCAATCTACGTTTCAGCAGGCGGATCCGGACAGGGAACCAAAGCCGTTATCGATGGAACTGCAACATTTGGTATGGTTGCAAGAAGCGTAAAGGATGAAGAAAAAGAAGCAATCAAAGATGAAAAAGAATACCAGGTTGGTATCGATGCTCTGACGATCGCAGTAAACCCGGCTAATCCGGTAAATGATGTTCTTGATAACCTTACAACAGAACAGATCGTAGGACTTTTCTCCGGCGAATATGCTACATGGAAAGATCTTGACTCATCTCTTCCTGACGAAGAAGTTGTTGTTATTACACGTGATATCAACGGTGGAGCTCACGAAGTATTCCAGAAGAATATCATGGGTGACACAGAAGTAAAAGCGGATGCGATCCAGGCTTCTTCTATGGGTGAACTTGTTCAGGATATCATTGATAACCAGTACGCAATCGGATATGCTTCATTTGGTGTTGCTAACCAGAATGAAGGAAAAGTAACTCCACTGAAAGTAAACGGTGTTGCTGCAACAAAAGAAAACATTCTTGATGGATCTTACATCATCCAGAGACCACTTCTTCTTGTAGGTTCTGGTGATCCGACAGATGTACAGCAGGCTTTCCTTGATTACGTTCTTGGTGATGAAGGACAGAAAACTGTAGAAGATATGGGATTCATTCCTATGAAATAATCTTCCGATATTGAAGGGGTGTGCAAAGACACACCCCTTTTTCTTGCTATATGTCGCTGGTTAATCCCAGGGATCAATTTTGATTTGTATCCGGACAGCGCTGTCTGTCCTGCATCATACCTAGAAAGGATTTACTATGTTTAAGAAACTTTCAGATAAATTCAGCAAAGGAA
>ERZ773109.1103-NODE-1103-length-15994-cov-25.041282_pt1 | contig 15994 bp, 10 predicted proteins | sample MGYA00580569_ERZ773109 | MGnify/ENA primary metagenome ERZ773109 (study PRJEB29015, sample SAMEA2737852) | human gut metagenome | biome: human gut; feature: human-associated habitat; material: faeces | place: China | collected 2012 ...
TTCATCTGGCTGGTATACAAGGTTAGTAGTAAGAATCTTATCAATAATACCTTTTTCGTAAGCTTCATCAAACTTATCGAAACCATTAGTGAAAAGACCGAATGTAGTAGCACAGAATACTCTGCTTGCACCTCTCTTCTTTAACTCAGAAGCAACATCAATCATACTTTCACCAGATGAAATCATATCGTCAATAATAATAACGTCCTTGCCTTCTACATTAGTACCAAGGAATTCGTGTGCAACGATAGGATTACGTCCGTTGACAATCTTAGTATAATCTCTTCTCTTATAGAACATACCCATATCAAGACCAAGTACATTGGCAAAGTATACAGCACGTCCCATACCACCCTCATCAGGGCTGATAACCATCATATGTTCGCTATCGATGTGAAGGTCGTCAACACCAAGTAAAAGATACTTGATGAACTGATAAGTACAAGATACTGATTCAAATCCCTTAAGAGGAATTGAATTGTGTACTCTAGGGTCATGCGCATCAAATGTGATAATATTTTCAACACCCATAGCTGTAAGTTCCTGAAGCATAAGTGCACAGTCAAGAGATTCTCTTCCTGATCTTTTGTGCTGTCTGCTTTCATAAAGGAAAGGCATAATAACATTAATTCTTCTTGCCTTTCCACCTGCAGCTGCTATTACTCTCTTAAGGTCTGCATAGTGATCATCAGGTGACATATGGTTAGTTGTACCACAGAGTGAATATTCAATGCTGTAGTTGCATACGTCAACCATAATATATAAATCGTAGCCACGTATAGAATCGTTAAGTACACCCTTACCTTCTCCTGAACCGAATCTAGGTGTGCTTGCACTTACAACATAGCTGTCTCTTTTGTATCCGCTAAAAGCAAGATTAGACTGATTCTCATGTTCTCTTTGTTCTCTCCATTGTACAAGGTAATCATCAACCTTTTCGCCCATTTTAGAACAGCTCTTTAATGGTACTATTCCTAATGTTCCGTATGGAATTGTTGCAGTATGACGTTCGTCTCGTGGCATTGTATTGTCCTCCATTGTATATGATTATAAATATATTGGGATGTGGGTATTATTACCCACGAATGTATGCGGACTGCTTTGCATTACCGCATATATATTAATTCGGTTATAGAAGTAATAAGCATTTACAACTAACTGAATAAACATACATAGTTAAATATAATCTTAATTACATTATAAGTCAATTACTTTAGCATAATTAAAATGATTAAAATGACTTCTACAACTGAAATATAATTAATGATATGAATTATCAATTCTTAAGCATCTTGGTTCGTTTAAGGTAACGTATATCAGTTCCAAATAATCTTAGAATTGTATATGAGCTTATTATTCTTGAGAATATTCTTTCTGAGTAGAAATCCTCAATCTGTGAAATTGTAAAATTTGATGATATTATCACACTTTTATTGCGGAGCAGCCTCTCATTAATTACATAGAAAAGTTTGGAATTAGTGTAAGAGTTGCTGCTTTCCGTACCAAGATCATCAATTATTAACAGGTCACATTCAAGAAAGTAATTAACATCTATACTGTTATCAAGGTTGCGTCTGAAATCGCTGTTCTCAAAGCATTTAAAGAACTCAGTTGCAGTCAGGTATATCACACTGTGGTAAGTGTCTAACAATTCCTTAGCGATACAGTTGGCAAGAAATGTCTTTCCAACGCCGGTCTCGCCTGTTAATAACAGGTTAGAGAAACTATTATCAAAGGTCTGTACAAAAGACTGGCATACATCAAGAACTTTGTGCATATTATTGTAAGGTGTGAGCCCTGTGACAGGATCGACCTGTTTCTTATCGTACCATTCAAATGAAAATGTGGAGAAATTCTCACTTGAAGTTATGTTCTTAAGGTTAGAGTCTTCATATATAAGGTCAATGGCCTTTTTCTTAAAACAAGAACAACGTGAACCATTAACATAACCGGTATCGTGGCATACCGGACATGTATAGATATCATCAAGATAATCTTTTGGTTTGCCGATTGAGGCGAGTAATTCAGCTTTTCTGGCAATCAGCTTTTTGAGCTTTAAGTTATATTCATCTAAATCCGTGTCTGATGAATCAGAAACAATACGCCTTGAAGCTTCTTTCATAGAAAGTGTGATTATCTCATTCTCAATTAAACTATATTCAGGACATTTATTAACGACTTCGTTATAGCGTTCAGTCTGTAAAGCCTGATTATGCGAGCGTATATCGTCATATACACGCATAACTGAGGCATATTGGGTATTGGTAAGCGGCATAGTTTAAACCTTTCTAGTTATTGTTGCTAAGTAGTGAATTGTACCAGTCATCAGACTTCTTGTCTCTTTGCTGGAAATTGTTAAAACGGTTGTTAGCCGGCTTTGAAGAAGCTGTCTGTTTAGGCTTTATATTGTTGCCAGCGGCATATGCGGCATCAGCTTTTTTAACATCTTCTAATGAGCTTACATTGGAATTCTTCCAGTTAGCAAGTATGGTGTCGGCATATTCAAAGCTTGGCTGGTGTATAGCTTTGATTGTCCTGTTGCAGGCCTCAATTATCATATCGGTATCAAAGCAGTAAGTGTCAGCCCATTTGGCAATCATAGCCTTTTCGTGCTGTGCAGGTTCTCTGTTAGATAGGCCAAATGCTTTCATAATCTGGTATACATAATCTGTGTGGTTAGAAGTCTCCTCTTTAGCCTCAGCGATTGTATGTATATTCTTGGAAGCCCACGAAAGAGCGACTTTTTCAATGTAGTTAATGCTTTTTTTGTTGTGTTCTACACAATATTCAAAAAGATATTCAATAAGGTCAGTTGAAAGCTTCAATCCATCGTAGAAATATACAATGGAATTGGTTTCCTTAGTGGAAAGTGGACGTCCCATATACTGCTCAATAACGAATAGAAGCATTGAAAAGTTGTCATTAGCAAGAAAACCGTTAAGCTGTTCCTTTGAATAGGATACTTTTAAAGGCTCTGCTGTGTATATAACCTCGGTCTGTTTAATATCAGGCTTGGCTGCTCGCACAGTTTCAGTCTGGTATGAAGAAGTACTATTAACTGAAGCACTTTCAGCAGCTATTGGGTCAGCCATAGTATTAGCAGCTTGCCCAGTGTGCTTAATATCACGAAGTACAATGTTGGACAGGCTGTTGCCGGGGCCATTAAAGGAAAGTGATATAACATCAAGGCTGTCCCAGTAACGCAGAGCTCTCATAATATCAGCTTCTGTCTGGTTAAATGTATCAGCAAGCAGGGAAATGCTTATGTTATTGCTTCGTAACGACATAAGGTGCAGAAGATAAAGGTAAACTTTTACAAATTCACCATTAGCACCAGGAACATACTCGTTGATAAAAATATTAGAAACGGATGTGTATCCTTCACTTGATTCTGTGGATAAAATTAAACTACTCATATATCTATGTTAATAAGTCTGTAAAGGCAGACTTACCCTCCTTGTTCCCACTTATTTGTGCTCATTATAGCATAGTGGATAATAAATGAAAAGCAAGCTAAAAGCAGGTGGTTATCAATGTGGATAATGTGGATAATGTGGATAACTCGTGGATAGAATTAAGAAAAGTCAGTAAATTGCTGTATTTTTAACAATGTGATTTTTCACAAAAAAATCCACATTCTTAAACCGTGCATAACGGGATAAAAATGTGGATAATGTGGATAACTTTGTTGACAAAATATAAAAATGTGTAAAAAATGGCTATTTTAGAAGTTCTTCGCCAATTTTATATACATCTCCGGCCCCCATAGTTATCAACAGGTCGCCGTTGATACAATTATTTAATAAAAATTTTTCGATGTCCTCAAAAGATTCGTAATAGTAACAATCTTTGCCTTCTGCTTTAATAAGTTCCATAAGGTCAGCAGAACTTATGCCAAGATTATCTGTTTCTCTTGCAGGATATATTTTGGCGAGCACAATATTATCAGCAAGGCTTAATGCTTTAGCAAATTCTGGCATCAAAGCTTTGGTTCTTGAATAAGTATGTGGCTGGAATACGCACCATATTTTATTATGTGGATAATTCTTAGCTGAATTAAGGGTAGCTGTTATCTCATCAGGGTGGTGTGCATAATCATCAATTACGGTGACACCGTTGAATTCGCCTTTCTTTTCAAATCTTCGGTTAGTACCTGTGAAATGCTTAAGACCGGCCTTGATATTGTCTATGCTTATGCCAAGCTTAAAGGCTGCAGCTACAGCTGAAAGTGAATTGTATACATTGTGAAGACCAGGAACTGATAATTCAATTGTTCCACTATCTTCTTTATTAATAAGAAGAGTATATGAACAGCAGCCATATTTGTCATAAGTGATATTTGCTGCACTATACATACTCTTTTCAGGGTCAGAACCAAATGTTATGACTTCACAGTCAGTATCCTTATAAAAATATTCATAATTGTCTATGTCTGAGTTGATGATAAGTGTTCCGTCAGATGGAAGCTTTTCAGTAAAAAGCTTGAATGAATGACGTATATCATCAAGGTCTTTGAAAAAATCAAGGTGGTCAGCTTTGACATTAAGTATAATATTGATAGTAGGGTTAAATGATAAGAAGCTGTTAGTGTATTCGCAGGCTTCTGTAACGAAAAGGTCAGAACGTCCAACTCTTATATTACCGCCTATGCTGTTAAGTATGCCTCCTACCGAGATTGTAGGGTCAGCATCAGCAGCAAGAAGAATTTCAGTAATCATAGAAGTTGTAGTAGTCTTACCGTGAGTACCAGCTACATTTACTGCGGTATGGTAATTTTTCATAATCTGTCCGAGAAGCTCAGCTCTTGTCAGTGTTGGGATACCAGCATCAACAGCAGCTTTAAGTTCAGGATTATCAGGGTGGATTGCGGCTGTGTATACAACAAGGTCAATGTCACCTGTGATATTGTCAGCAGACTGTGGATAAGAGATTATACATCCGTCCTGCTGTAATTCAGTTGTTAAATCTGATATATGTGCATCAGAACCGGATACGGTAAAATGACGATCAAGAAGAATCTTTGCAAGACCGCTCATGCTTATTCCGCCGATTCCGATAAAATGTACATGTATTGGAGTATTAAAATCAATTGTAAACATAGGAATTTCCTTTCTTAAACTAATTCAAGTAAGATTATATGCCTAAAAGCTTTTTTTTTCAAATTGTTTTGTTGTTAAGTACATAAAAAATACTGATTAAGAAATTGTACGAAAAATTATCAAAAAAATGCAAAATTATTTTTACTTAATGGAAAATATATGATATAATTTATACAACTTAAGATAGTAAAATAAACATCAGAGGTGGTAGCATGATTAAAAAAGAAATGATAGCAATGCTGTTAGCCGGTGGACAGGGCAGCAGACTTGGTGTTCTGACGGCTAAGGTTGCGAAACCAGCAGTAGCATTTGGTGGTAAGTACAGAATAATAGACTTTCCATTAAGCAACTGTATTAACTCAGGAATTGATACTGTAGGTGTCCTTACACAGTATCGTCCCCTTCGTCTTAATTCCCATATCGGAATAGGTATTCCTTGGGATCTGGACCGTAATGTAGGTGGTGTAACAGTTCTTCCTCCATATGAGAAGAGTACCAATAGTGAATGGTATACAGGAACTGCTAATGCTATCTACCAGAATCTTGAATATATGGAACAGTACAATCCAGAGTATGTTCTTATATTATCTGGCGACCATATTTACAAGATGGATTATAAGATAATGTTAGATTATCACAAGGCTAATAATGCCGATATTACAATCGCAGCTATGCCTGTTCCAATTGAGGAAGCAAGCAGATTTGGTATAGTTGTTACAGATTCGGACAACAGAATAACAGAATTTGAAGAAAAGCCAGCTAATCCTAAGAGCAATCTTGCTTCAATGGGTATCTACATATTTAAGTGGAGTGTATTAAAGGACGCACTTATTAAGCTTAAGGATCAGCAGGAATGTGATTTTGGTAAGCATGTAATTCCATATTGCTTCAATAATAATAAGAGAATATTTGCATACGAATATAACAGTTATTGGAAGGATGTAGGAACATTAAGCTCATATTGGGAAGCTAATATGGAACTTATAGATATTATTCCAGTATTTAATCTTTATGAAGAATTCTGGAAGATATATACAAGAACAGATACAATTCCACCACAGTATATTGCGGATAATACATTTATAGAGAAGAGTATTATTGGTGATGGAACAGAAGTATATGGAAGAATATATAATTCAGTAATAGGTTCTGGTGTTACTATCGAAGAAGGTGCCGTAGTCAGAGATTCAATTATTATGAATAATTCTGTTATTGGTAAGAATACAATCGTTAATAAGTCAATAATTGCAGAGGAAGTTGTTATAGGTGACAACGTAGAGCTTGGTGTAGGAGAAGAAGTACCTAATGTTAAACTTCCTAAGATATATAATTCTGGACTTGTAACAATTGGTGAGTGTTCAGTTGTTCCTGATGGAGTTAAGGTTGGAAAGAACACAGCTATATCAGGTGTTACAACTGTTGAAGATTATCCAGATGGATTGTTGCCAAGCGGAGGAATTATTATTAAGGCAGGTGAAGTTGAATGAAAGCAATAGGTATAGTATTAGCAGGTGGTAATAACAGAATGATGCGCGAATTGACTAATAAGAGAGCTATTGCTTCAATGCCTGTTGCAGGAAGCTACAGAGCAATAGATTTCGCACTTAGTAATATGTCGAATTCGCATATCCAGAAGGTTGCAGTAATAACACAGTATAATGCACGCTCACTTAATGAGCATTTAAGCTCATCTAAATGGTGGGATTTTGGTAGAAAACAGGGTGGACTTTATGTGTTCACACCTACTATCACTGCTGAGAGTAGCAGCTGGTACAGAGGAACAGCAGATTCATTGTATCAGAATATAGATTTCTTAAAGTCAAGCCACGAGCCATATGTTGTAATAGCCTCTGGTGACGGAATATATAAGCTTGATTATAACAAGATTCTTCAATATCATATTGAGAAGAAGGCAGATGTTACAGTTGTCGTAAAGAAGCTTGATAATAGAGCAGATATTGGAAGATATGGGGTTGTTGCAATTACAGACGAGGGACGTATAACAGATATTGATGAGAAGCCATTAGAGACTAATCTTTCAACAGTATCAACAGGTATCTATGTTGTAAGAAGAAGACTTCTTATTGAACTTCTTGAGAAAGCTGCTGAGGAAGACAGATACGATTTCGTAAGGGATATTCTTGTAAGATACAGAAATATCAAGAAGATATATGGCTATATGCTTGATACATACTGGAATAATATATCATCAGTAGATTCATATTATAAGACCAATATGGACTTCTTAAAGAGAGATGTAAGAGATTACTTCTTCAAGCAGTATCCGGATATATATTCTAAGGTTGAGGATCTGCCACCAGCTAAGTATAATTATGGGGCAAATGTTTCTAACAGCCTTGTATCCTGTGGCTGTATCGTTAATGGTACAGTGGAGAATTCAGTGCTGTTCAAGAAGATATATATTGGTAATAACGCAGTTGTTAAGAATTCAATAATTATGAATAATGCTTATATAGGTGATAATGCTTATATTGAGAACTGCATAGTTGAAAGCAACAGCACTATAAAAGCTAACTCAAGATATGTTGGCGAGAATGGTGTTAAGATAGTTATTGAGGACAGCCCATCATATTATTAATGCCATTTTGATATTAAATAATTAATAAAAGCCTCTGGTGTACATAACACTGGAGGCTTTGTTAGTTATTTTTATGTGCCGGGGATGCACACTCGCACTATATTCCTTTATTACCCTTTGCTTTGCGGAATTGTGTTGGAGATAAGTGGTTGAGGTGTTTGAAGGCATCACCAAAATAGTTGCTGTTATCATAACCGCATTCAAGTGCAATCTCTGTTATGCTCATATCCGTTTCTAAAAGAAGCTGCTCAGAATGGTTAATTCTTATGGTATTGAGGTATTCCTTAAATCCAAATCCGTTAACAGCTTTAAACTTTTTAGAAAAATAAGATGGGTTCAGATGAAGCATATCAGCTATTTCATCAAGTGTAATATCTTTATTATAATTAAGCATAATATAATTCATAGCCTTTTGTACGGATACATCTGCGATGGATACAGTATCAACAAGGCTTGCAGGGGAAGCAGGCTTGTTATCACAATACCGGCAGAGCAGTATTAACAGATTTTGCAGGTAATTCTTGTATACACAGGGTGAAAGAGCATTACTGTTCTGTCTTTCGTTAATCAGAACACTGAATATAGATAGGAATTCGTGCCTGTGATTATCCGGTATTGAGAAGAAGTGCATATAAAATGTATCTTTAAACTGTTCAAAGCCTTGTATGTCGATAAGGTCGCTTATATAATCGTCAGTGAATTCTATATAAAGGCGTTCGTGATAAGCGTTATTAAGATAAGTGGTCTTATGAAGCACGTTATCAGGAATAAACAATATTGTGCCAGCTTCCATACGGTATGTATTATCGTGTATAAACATATTGCACGAGCCATTCATAAGATAATAAAGCTCATAATATGAATGTGAATGGGCAGAGTGCATAGCATAGGCTGAATTATAAATCTGCTGTGATATTTCAAATCTTGAAGCCATAAAATACCTCTTTCGGTGTCAGGTGTGCTATAGGTAAAAAAGTTATTTTGCTAAGGAATAATAGCTTTTATACTTTTAGTATCTGCATTATATGATGTTGTGGTCAAAAGCCCCAACCTATGAGCAAGCTTATGCGGGTTTAGACCCTTTGACCCTGATATCATTATATAATAATATTACACACGATTAGCTGTAATGTAAATGAATTTATAATGATATATTAATGACAGATTATTAGTGTATACATGGACATTGTGTATATACAATTAGCTTAAAAAGTGTTATTATAAATAAAGCTATAAGTGATTTTAATGTTAAATGATTATAATAGTGAATAACTTTAAAAGAGTAATGAGGAGGTACGCATATGGGTACAGTGGTAAGACTTGAAGATTATTGCAAGTCATTCAAAAGTGCTGAGGTATTAAAGAATATTAACCTGACACTAGAGAGCGGGAAAGTTATAGGACTTAAAGGTAAGAATGGTTCAGGTAAGACAATGCTTATGAGGGCTATAAGCGGGCTTATACTTCCAACATCAGGAAAGGTATACATTAACGATAAGGAGCTTGGCAGGCAGATTTCATTCCCGCCAAGTATAGGGATTTTAATTGAGAATCCTTCATTTATAAGCAATTATACAGGTTTTAAGAACCTAAAGATACTTGCATCTATCCAGAACCGTATTAGTGATGATGAGATAAGAGATGCTATAAGAAAGGTCGGACTTGACCCGGACGATAAGAGAACATTTAAGAAATATTCATTAGGAATGAAGCAGAGATTAGGAATTGCGGCGGCTATAATGGAACGCCCTGATATAGTTATTCTTGATGAGCCTATCAATGCACTTGATGAGGCAGGAGCAGGACTTATAAAGGGACTTTTAGATGAGCTTAAAGCCAATGGTTCACTTATAATAATTGCGTGCCACGACACAGAAGAACTTAACTATCTTTCAGATGAGATATACGAAATCTATGACGGCGAAATCACAGGTCATATAGAACACCCAGACGAAAAAGTATCTTAATGAAATAACTGCCATCAGTCTACTAACCTGATGGCAGTTTATTTTTCCAGCACACCTGATAATACACCCAATAATATATTCAATAATACATTGAATAACCTCCCCAAAATCTGTACAATATAAAATAATTATAAATCCCCACCAAAGGAAGGAACAAAATATGTATATAATAGCAGGATTAGGCAACCCAGGAGCACAATACGCAGGAACAAGACACAATGTTGGTTTCGCCTGCATAGATGAACTTGCCGACCAATATAATATAAGTGTAGACACATCTAAACATAAAGGTCTTATAGGAAAAGGTGTTATAGAAGGACAGAAAGTAATTCTTGTAAAGCCTATGACTTATATGAATAATTCAGGCGAGTGTATAAGAGAAGTTATGGATTATTACAAGGCAGATATAGATGATTTAATTGTTATATTTGATGATATAAGCCTTGAACCGGGAAGGTTAAGACTCCGTCCAAAGGGAAGTGCAGGCGGACACAATGGAATTAAGAGCATAATTGCACACCTTGGAAGTGACCAGTTTAAGAGAGTTAAATTCGGAGTTGGGGATAAGCCAAAGGGCTGGGATCTTGCTGACTGGGTTCTTGGAAGATTTCCGGAGGAACTTTATCCAGCTTTAAGAGAGGGAACTAAGAGAGCTTGTGAGGCAGTAGAGTGCATAATGACAGAAGGTATTGAAAGTGGAATGAATAAATTCAATGGATAAGGAGCAGATATTTTGAACACATTTTTTGACCCTGTAAATAATACGGCGGCAGTTGAACAATTAAATAAAGAGCTTGGCAAAGACGGCGGAAGAACTGTGCTTATAAGCGGCTGTATTGATACACAGAAGGTGCACATATCAAGTGCAATAGCATCGGGATATAAGTATATGCTTATTGTTACAAGTGATGAAGCAAAAGCAAGAAAAATGTGTGATGATGCTTCATTTTTTAATAAAGAAGCAATATACTATCCAGCCAAGGATGCCATATTCTATAGTGCGGACGTGCACGGCAATCAGATTACAGGCGAGAGATTAAGATGTATAAGCCGTATAATCAACCATAGCAGTACGGGCGAGGGAGTGCTTACAGTTGTTACAACTATGGACGGAATTGCAGACAGGCTCATACCTGTCGAAAGATTTAAGGAGGCAGTTATAACCCTTGATTATTCCAGCGAAATAGAACCAGAGAAGCTGGCAAAGAAGCTGGTGGCTATGGGCTTTGTGCGTACTGGAATGGTGGAGGACAAGGGACAGTTTGCAATACGTGGTGGAATTATAGATATTTTCTCATACACAGATGAAGCACCGGTTAGAATTGAGCTGTGGGATACGGAAGTTGATTCTATAAGAATGTTCGATGTTGAGAGCCAGAGGTCGATTGAAAGGCTCCAAAGCTACAGCATTTTCCCGGCTACTGAATATATATTTACAGAAGATGAGTTAAAAAATGGTCTGTACAATATTAAGGAAGAGTGTGACAGGCAGCTTGAGTGTTTTGATTATGGTAAGAGAAAGCGTACAAAGGAGCAGATTGAGGCGGGTAATAATCTTAACAAGCTTGTTGCAGATGTCGAGCGTACCGGTAATTATGAGAAGTTCACAGATACACTTGTGGCAGATACAGTTGGATTGGCAGAGTATTTTCCGGAGGAGAATACTCTTGTTGTGTTAGATGAGCCTAACAGGCTGAAAGAATGTAATGAGCTGACATTGTATGAATACAACGAGAGTATGAAGAACCGTCTTGCTGCAGGTTATGTGCTTCCAAGCCAGACTAATAAGGTCAAGGCTATGAATGAGATTATCAGTGATTTAAGGAATAATAAAAAGCTTATATTAACGACACTTGATTATAAGCCTGATGGCTTTGAGATAGATTATTCTATGTACATCACGGCAAGAAGCATAAGCTCATATAATAACAGTTTTGAGTATCTGGCCAAGGATTTGGAAAAGTACAAGAAAAATGGATATACAACAGTACTTGTATGCAGTTCAAGAACGAGGGCATTAAGAATAGTTGATGATCTGGGAAAGCTTGGAATTGCCAGCTTTTACAGCGAGGATTTTAATAAGGATTACGGAAGCGGGCTTATTATAGTGACATATGGGAGCCTGCATAAAGGCTTTGAGTATCCTGTTCTTTCATTTGTTGTTATTGCAGAGAATGATATATTCAGTGCAAGAAAGATGAAGAAGCTTAAGAAGAAAAAGCACGATGGAAAGAATATTGCCAGCTTTAACGAACTTAATATAGGTGATTATGTTGTGCACGAGAGCCACGGACTTGGTGTATACAAGGGAATAGAAAAGATACAGGTAGAAGGTGTTGAGAAGGATTATATTAAGATTGCGTATGCGAATAACGGCAATCTATATGTGCTTGCAACACAGCTTGACCGTCTGCAGAAGTACGCTAATCAGGATACGGAGAAAAAGCCTAAGCTTAACAGTCTTGGTGGTGTTGAGTGGAAGAAGACAAAAGCCAAGGTTACAGGGGCAGTTGAGGAAGTGGCTAAAGAGCTTGTAAGGCTTTATGCGATAAGGCAGAAGGTTGAGGGCTACAGATTTTCACAGGATACTGTATGGCAGAAGGAATTTGAGGAAATGTTTCCTTATGAGGAGACGGATGATCAGCTTAATGCCATTGAGGATACCAAGAAGGATATGGAAAGCGGCAGGGTTATGGACAGACTTATATGCGGCGATGTCGGATATGGAAAGACAGAAGTTGCGATAAGAGCTGCATTTAAGGCTGTTCAGGACGGCAAGCAGGTGGCTTACCTTGTTCCCACAACAGTGCTTGCAAGCCAGCATTTTTCAACATTTGAGGAGAGAATGAAAGGCTTTCCTGTTAATGTCGGTCAGTTGTCAAGCTTCAGGACAAGTGCACAGAATAAAAAGACGATTGAAGGGCTTAAGAATGGCACGATAGATGTTGTTATAGGAACGCACCGTGTATTGTCAAAGGATGTGCAGTTTAAGGATCTGGGACTGCTTATTATTGATGAGGAACAGCGTTTTGGTGTTGCACATAAAGAAAAGATTAAAGAATTAAAGAACAACATAGACGTTCTTACATTAAGTGCAACTCCTATTCCAAGAACACTTCATATGAGCCTTGTCGGTATTAGGGATATGAGTGTTCTTGAAGAGCCGCCGGTGGACAGACATCCGATACAGACATTTGTTACAGAACATAATGATGAGATGATAAGAGAGGCGGTTACAAGAGAACTTGCACGAAATGGACAGGTGTATTATGTATACAACAAGGTAAGGGACATTGAGGAACGTGCTGAGTATATACAAAATCTTGTTCCTGATGCGGTTGTTGCGTATGCACATGGACAGATGGATAAGCGTATGCTTGAAAAGATTATGTATGAGTTCGTCAATGGAGAGATAGATGTTCTTGTATCTACGACAATTATAGAAACAGGTATGGATATACCTAACTGTAACACTATGATTATAGAAAATGCTGACCAGTTCGGGCTTTCCCAGCTTTACCAGTTAAGGGGAAGAGTTGGACGAAGTACAAGAACGTCATATGCTTTTCTTATGTACAAAAGAGATAAGATGATATCCGAGGTTGCAGAGAAGAGATTAAGTGCTATAAAGGAATTCTCTGACCTTGGTTCGGGCTTTAAGATTGCTATGAAAGACCTTGAGATAAGAGGTGCAGGAAATGTGCTTGGAAAGAGCCAGCACGGGCATATGGCGGCAGTAGGTTATGACTTGTATTGTAAAATGCTTAATCAGGCAGTCAATAACTTAAAGGGCATAAAGAACGAATACAGTTTTGAAACTACTGTTGATCTGGAAGTTGATGCATATATTCCAGCTTCATATATTAAGAGCGAATACCAGAAATTAGATATCTATAAAAGGATTGCAGCACTTGAAACGAGGGAAGAATTGTCAGATATGAAAGATGAACTCTCAGACAGATATGGAAGTATTCCTTCGTGTGCTTCTAATCTTTTGATGGTAGCACTTATAAAGAGCAAGGCACATAAGATAGGAATTATGGAGATTAAGGGCGAAACTGCCGCTAATCCGGCAGGAGGTGCATCTAACTGGAGAACAGTTATGAATATATATCCTAAGGCTGATATAGATTCTGATGCAATTCCTAAACTTCTTGAAAGCTTCGGTGGGGCTTTGGATTTTAAAGTAAATGGAGTGCCATATTTTATATGGACAGTTACTAAAAGAAAATTTACAAGCCAGAAAGAATACCTTAACGGACTTTTAGATATGATGGATATTATGGAAGATGCAATTAGTACTTTACAAAATTAAATATAGTGGTATAATAATGACAATTTAGCACTTTAAAGTGTAACGCTTTAAAGTATAATAAAGCGTGTGCAGAAGCATATCAGGCATATGCAATATTTTCCTGCACACTGATACTAGATTGAGAACACCCGGTGCGGGAATTATTTTCTTAGCTTTTACCGGGAAAGAATGGAGGATTACTATGGAACAGAAAGGCGAGTTAGTATCATTCAGACCAGATATTAAGGTCGTTGATTGTACACTTAGGGATGGAGGTCTTGTTAACAATTTTGAATTCAGCGAAGATTTTGTGCGCGATTTGTATAAGGCAAATGTAGCCGCAGGCGTTGATTATATGGAATTTGGATATAAGGCATCAAAGGAAGTCTTTAAGGTTGAGGATTACGGCAAGTGGAAGTTCTGTGATGAGAAAGATATAAGAGCTATCGTTGGTGATAATGATACAGACTTAAAGATTTCTGTTATGGCAGACGTAGGAAGAACTGATTACAAGAAGGATATAATTCCTAAGTCTGAAAGTGTTATAGATATGGTAAGGGTAGCTACATATATTAATACTATACCTGCGGCTATAGAGATGATTAATTACTGTGCAGATATGGGATATGAAGTTACTATTAATATTATGGCTATCTCTACAGCAAGTGAGAATGAGTTAGACCTTGCACTTGAACTTCTTGCTGCACAGAGCAAGGCAAGCGTAATCTACCTTGTAGACAGCTACGGTTCACTTTATCCTGAACAGATAAGAAGACTTGCAGATAAATACATCAGGATTGCTGAGAAATACGGAAAGAGAGTTGGTATACACGCACACAATAACCAGCAGCTTGCATTTGCCAACACTATTGAGGCGTGCACAATAGGTGTAAGCTATCTTGATGTTACAATGAGCGGAATGGGCAGAGGAGCAGGTAACTGTTATACAGAGCTTCTTATGGGCTTCTTAAGAAATCCAAAGTACAGAATTTCACCAGTTCTTAAGTTCATTGAAAATCATATGGTTCCACTTAAGAAAGCCGGAGTTGTATGGGGGTGTGACGTCCAGTATATGATTACAGGAAATGCTAACCAGCACCCAAGAACAGCAATCGCATTCACAGGAGAAGGCAGAACAGACTACGATAACTTCTACACACAGATTACAAGCTATGAATGATCGCGAAAGCAATGAGCCGTGCCAGGTGAAAGATAAAGACAGAGCCGTGCTTGCACAAGGCTCGGTATTTGTATTTTATCTGATAGGGCGAACGCCCGCGTGCAGGTAAGCTACGCTTACCTGCAATGCACGGCTTGTGATGAAAGCGAGTCGCAATATAAAAGACGTAAAATACATAAAAAATATACTTGTGAAATTATTAGATAGGCAAAATTTATTGACTTATATAAAATGTGGGTATAAAATATCTCTAATTTAATTAATCGATGGGATCCATTATAGTAAACACCAAAGAAAGAGTGTTATGCCAAGGGGTCAGCGTATTTACTGGTTGTCAGCGGTGTTGTAAGGACATTTTACAGCAAAGCAGACATTTATGGTTGGTATTGTAGAAGCTCCTGACAGTAAGGTGAGTAGACTGTCGAATACGAAAGGAAGTATAAAGTTATGGCAAAGAAAGATATTGATTGGTCTAATTTAGGATTTGGCTATGTAAAGACTGATAAGAGATTCGTAGCTAATTATAAGAATGGAGCATGGGATAATGGTGTTATCACAGATGATGATAAAGTCGTTATCAGCGAATGTGCTGGTGTATTACAGTATTCACAGTCATGTTTTGAAGGTATGAAGGCATACACAACAGAGAATGGTCACACAGTTATTTTCAGACCAGATATGAACGCAAGCAGAATGGCAGATTCCTGTAGAAGACTTGAGATGCCTGTATTCCCAGAAGATAAGTTCGTAGAAGCTATTGCTGAAACAGTAAGAGCTAATGAGGACTGGGTACCACCTTATGGTTCAGGCGCATCACTTTATATCCGTCCATATATGTTCGGAAGCAATCCAGTT
>ERZ773109.1112-NODE-1112-length-15890-cov-12.256015_pt1 | contig 15890 bp, 9 predicted proteins | sample MGYA00580569_ERZ773109 | MGnify/ENA primary metagenome ERZ773109 (study PRJEB29015, sample SAMEA2737852) | human gut metagenome | biome: human gut; feature: human-associated habitat; material: faeces | place: China | collected 2012 ...
ACCCCGTGACACCGGTGGCACGCGCAACTACCGCCGAAGTGCGGTTGTAGAAACGTCGAGAACCATCGCCACATACATCGTAGCGGAGCGACGGAACTTTTCCGCAACCCGGTACGCGGAGCGAAACGGATGCGTGCCGGAGGTTCTTCACTACTTGTGGCCGGACGGCTTCCCACGGATGGTTACGATGCCGCTGACTCAACTTTTCTCGCTAAAATATTTTCCGTGATTTATACAACCGCTCTTCGGCGGTAGATTATTCTTCCGCACCCTGACCCCAGGTAGGCTTGCCAACCTGGGGCTATGATTATACAACCGTCCTTCGGCGGTTGCCTCCATCACCGGATTGCCATTGATAAACTGCCGAAGAGCAGTTTAATATGTTAGCACGGGGTTGGCTCGCCTACCCCGTGACACCGGTGGCATGCGCAACTACCGCCGAAGTGCGGTTGTAGAAACGCCGAGAACCATCGCCAGGCCGACCATTGTCGCGGAGCGTCTGCTCTTTTTCCGATTTCGCCGATTCTGTCTTGCTCATACATCCAAAACAAGCCGATGCAAAATCTCTCATTACAAGGAGCCATTAGAATAAGCTCATGCCGACCCGAAAAAAGAGTTAACCCCGCAACGCTTCCTGCACAGCGACTCCGGTAACAATCCAGCACCCGTTGTCCGACTCTCCCTAAAATCCGTTAGCCTGGTTTCGGTCTGCGCCACAAAGTTATACAATATATCCAAATTCCAAACATTTATGTCTAAAAAATTTACTCTAATTTTTGATTATGATGATTTTTTACAACAAAATCTCGTCATATCACAATCCACACGCCATCATTATCTTTGCCTTCTCGCTTCAAAACATCAAGTTTTTGCAAAACAGACAGATCGCGCTCGATGGTGCGTTGGCTCACCGACAAGATCTCCGACATTTTTTTCCCTGTTATTGTCGGAGACTCGTTAATAAGACGAAGTATTTTCTGCTGACGACCAGTAAGTCTCATCTCCGACACATCTCCGACATTTGTGGCAAAACTTGTCTATGACAACAAATTTTCAATTCATGATGATTTTTTACAACAAAAGAAACGCCCTCCGATTTTCACAAACCAGAGAGCGCATGATGTTACACTAATATTTTTTATAAAACTTACCTTATTGCTACCTTGACGGTACCTTTCTTGAATTCCACGATATAGACTCCCGGCGACGGCACTTCAACCTGCCGGTTCAAGCCCATTCCGACAAGCATTCCGCCCGTCGAATAAACCTTAATCATCTCTGTTTCACCTACGCCGTCAACGCAGATGCGTCCGTCGCACACAGCCACACTCACACCGTCGCCTGCCACCGCCGACACGCCGCTTGTTGTCAGGTCGCCGATATTCGAGAACTCCTTCCATCCAGTGGCTGCGGCATAGGCTGCCATCGACTCTGCCGGCACACAGAGATGCGCCGAATAGTCGGTGAATGTATTGTCACGTATCGATGGCGGAGTAACAGCCAGACACGTGATTTCCTCAAACACGACGCCACGGAACGTCTCATGCTTAATTTCCTGGAGCGACGCCGGCAATAGTATGCGTTTCAACGACGTACAGCCGTCGAAGGCATATTCACCGATTGTCTTCACCCCTTCGGCTATACCCACCGACACGAGCGACTCGCAGCCGTCGAAAGCGAATGAGCCTATCATCCCGCCTGCCACACTCACGGCTTTAAGACTCTTGCACCCAACAAATTCCATTCCAAGTTTGCTGATATCGCTGCTCAGCTGCAACGGATTGGCGGAATTAATCGTTTCAAGCGACTCGCAACTATAGAATGCACGGTCGGCTATCGTCAGATTGTCGGCATCGACATTTACCGTCTTCAAAGCCTTGCAGTTGTAGAAGCATCCGCCACCCACCGAGACGAGGTTTGACGGGAGCGTGATTTCTGTCAGCGACAAGCAATTTTTGAACACTCCGTCGGGCAATTCCGTGACGCCCTCCGGTATCTCTATCGCTGCAACGGCTGTCGACATGAATGCCCACTTGCCGATGGTCTGCAACTGGCTGCCTGACGCAAACGTCACCGCATTGAGCGACGTGCAGTCTCTGAACATATTCTCGGGAAGCGCTTTGACGGCTGCGGGAACGGTCACCTTCTGCAACTGTGTCTTGCCGCTGAACGCAGCATCGATGCGAGTCACCGGCATCTGAGAGCCGTCAATCGACAGATAGTCCTTGATGTCGGCAACCACAGTGTCGTCGGCAACACCTGTCACCCACGCTTCCGTATCGTTTGCCCTATACTCAACGCCGTCTGCCAATCCGGCAAACGTCAGATACGTGTTGCTTTCGTCCCAGCCTTTGTCGGTTGCCGCCACATACGCTGCGACGCTTCCAACCGGCACGATTACCGTGCATTTTTTGAACTGATAAGAATACATCGTCGACTTTGGCAGCGTCAGCGGAGCCGCGCTGTGGCAAACCACCTTTATGCCGACATTCCAGAAAGCGCTGCTGCCCATGGTTGTAAGCGATGCCGGCAATTCAAGCTCCTTGATTTTGCTACAATTGAAAAATCCCATCTCGCCGATTTCAGTCAAGCCTTCGTTGAGCGTTATCGACAATATGTTCTGACAGTTGTAGAATGCCTTGCGGCCTACGGTCTTCACGTTCTTGCCAAGCGTAATGCCTGTTATTCCGCTCTGGTCGAATGCGCCATCAGGAATTACGGTCACGCCGTCAGGGATGTTGACATCACACGCCATCGCAGAGCATCCGTTGAACGCCGACACGCCGATTTCAGTCAGCGCGGCGGGTAGCTCTATCGACGTCAGAGCCTTGCAGCCGAGAAATCCATATTCGCCGATGCTTCCCAGCGAAGCGGGCAGCACTACCGACGGCAATGCCTTACACCCATTGAAAGCGTAAGCGCCTATCGATGTGACCGTGGCTGGCATCGTCACCGACGTCAACTCCGTGCAGTTGCGGAATGCATCGTTGGGGATTTGCGTGATGCTGGCGGGAATGGTCACCGACTTGACTGCGGCGGAGTTTTTCAGCAACGCCGCGCGCATCTCGTTGACCGTATAACTGTTTCCGTCTTGCTCCACAGTGGCTGGAATCACCACGTCTGAGCCCGTGACATCGGTATCGACATTATATAGCAATGCGTCAGTGTCGCCAAGATAAAACGACAGTCCGCCGGTCTGCATCTCGCCGGCAGCTATCACACTTGTCGACTCCACCCACCGGTCTGCCTGGCGATATGCCGTCACACAACCATTGGGCACGAAAAGCGGACAATTCAACTGCCGCGAATTTCTCAACGTTGGCGGTGTCGTTGCCTTTGAAATCAATTTCTTTATTTTACTCCAAATTCCAACCGTATATATGTCTGTGACAGTCGACGGAATGGTCAGTTCTGTAACAACGGCTCCAGTAAAGGCAGAACTTCCAATTATCGACAAGCCTTCGTTGAGCGTTATCGACGCAAGGCTGGAGCATTGGCCGAACGCAAACTCCGGAATTGTTGCCAATGGGGCGCCGGTGAGGTTGAGCGATTTGATTCCCGATTTTTGGAAAGCCCCCTTGCCTAATATCTTCAAGCCAGGCAGCGTCACGTCAATGGCCAAAGCACTGCATTCATAAAATGCATAATCGCCTATCTCCTCGACTCCCGACGGCAGCTGCAGCGATGTCAACGCGGAGCATTTGTAGAACGCATTGCCGCCGATAGTCTTTACCGTTTCTGGAACAATCACTTCCGTAATCTTTTTGTAGTAGAAGAGTCCGCGTTGAATCTTTGCGAGCGCACGGGCTGCTCCGTCTATCTGTATTGTCTTTGACAAGGCAACCGAAGTCTGTGTTCCGTCAAAATATATGGCGCAGGCATTGCCGTCTTCCATTGCGGAATAATAAACATTGTCTGCCTCTTTCAATCCGCCATAAACCGACAATTCATAGCCTTTCTCAACGCCCCAATGCCCCGACAGAGTAGTCCGATAAACCGGAATGCTCGCAATGTCGGGAGCCACGACCATCAGATGTGCACTCTGAAACGAATATTTTCCAACCGACGGAGGCGTCTGGCTCATAAAGTGGATCAACTTATAGTCGGAACCCACGGAATTATCGGCGAGCACAGGAGAGCCTTTAAACGTAATCTTTTTCAGAGTCTTTCCTCGCAGAAAGTATGTGCCTACATACTCCACACTCGCAGGAATTGTCACTTCCGTCGCCGAAACAACTTCAGAGTAGAGCGAATTCTTTTCCAGTCGTTTCAAGCCTTCTGGAAGCGTTATCGACGTAATGTTCTTTATAAGCGACTCGCCCTCGCCTTCAAACATTCTCACAGCAAGCTCCTCCACGGGATAGGTCTTTCCTCCAATCTGCACCGTCTGCGGAATATTGAGCGGGCCGTTGAGCTCGCTCACCACGTCGTAGCCGATTGCACGGTGGGAATCGTGATAATAACGTATGCCGTCTACATCCGCATGGTCTGTGCCTTCCACAAGCACCTCCGCCTGATTCCATCCGGCAGCGTTATAGGCATCGGAGCATCCTTCCGGCACGTGCACTGTGGTGCGGCCCGAATATGCCTTGTATTGTATGCGGGTGACTTCCGGCAACGTGGGCGGAACGGCCGACGTCAGCGTAATCTCCACATTCTTATAAGACGTGTCATTGTCAATGAAATAAACGATGTTGTTCGTAACAGAGCCTGTGATATAATCACGGCTGCCAGCGGTTATCGTTGGCGAGCCTTCGATTGTCAGCTTCTGTATTCGTCCCGACTCAATCGTGACCATCTCCTTCACCGATGCCGGAAATGTCAGTTCGCTGATGCCCGACATTTGTGCAAATTTCGTTTTTACCGACTTCACCGTGCCGGGGATTACGAGCGACGTCAAGTTGCTCTGCCCGGAAAATGCGTTTGCCTTGATTTCAAGCAAACCCTCCGGAAGAACTATCGACGTGTAGTCGAACCAGCCACCCCTCAAGCCATAGACGGTGAACGCTCCATCGCCGAGCGCCGTGACGCGGTAGGTCTGATTGTCGTTGGGGTTTACAACTGTCGGCGGCACCACTACATCCATCTTTGTGGGACGCACCATTTCGCCGTCTACCGCATAGTCATACTTGCCACTTCGACGGTTTTCGCCTCAGCGTCGGTGATGTTGTAACACAGCTCATCGACAACAAAGTCTGACGCCTGTATGCCTGTCGCAACGGCAAGCATTGCCGCCAACAGACAAATTTTAATTCTGATTTTTCGCATAAGATTTGGTTTGTTTTTTCACTCGCAAAAATCGGCATTCTCAAACCGACTGCAAAAAATCAAAGCCACAAAAATGTTCCTCTCGCGCAATCCGATGTTCCTCTGACGCAATTTGTCAATATAACATTCTGACCTACAATTAATTCACTCCTTTGCTTTTTTTTTGATTTTCATTCCCCTCCACACCATCTTTTCACTGCTTTCCGGAGTGCGGAATCAAACATTTACAGCACACCTGTGCCGTCTGACTCATTGTCTATTTTCTTGACGCCATTGTCAAATTTTTTGACAGTCAGGCATCCCGCCTAAAATCGTTACCAATTATGTCTCAACAATTTAACTCTTTTGGCACTATTATAGCACTATTTTTTACATGAGAATAAAATTTGTCATATCAATGTTTCTGGCGGCGTTGGCAGCCACGGCTCAGACACGGATGTCGGTCGACAGCTGCATGCGCTATGCCGCAAACCACAATCTCGACGTGCGCGCAGCCCGCATTTCGCTCAGCGACAGCCGTCTTGACCAGCAGTCGGCATTGGCAAGCACACTGCCGTCGGTGGGCGCTCAGATAGGCGCACAATTCAGCTTCGGACGCTCCATCGACCCCGCCACCAACACCTACAACAACCTGCGCACATTCGGCAATTCCTACGGGTTGAGCATAAGCGTGCCGCTGTTTACCGGCGGAAGTCTTGTAAACGACTTCCGCAGCGCGCGTGCAGCCAAACGCCAGGCGGAGTCGGAAGTCGACGCACAGCGCGACAACGCCTCTATCGCGGCACTCGACGCCTGCGTCAATCTGCTATACTGTCAGGAATTGTCTAAAATTATGGCCGCCAAACACCGCGAGAGCCTCGACGCTCTGAAGCAGACTCGCCGCATGAAGGAGCTGGGGCTGAAAAGCGCCGTAGACCTAAGCCAAAGCGAAGCCCAGGAAGCCGACGACGACTATTGCCTCACCTCCGCGCTCGCACAATTGCGTTCTGCCGAACTGAAACTGAAATCGGCGATGAATTTTCCGCTCGCCGACAGTCTTTCGGTGGAGATGCCGGCAACAGGGGCGGCTATGGTCAGCAACGGGCTGCTGGCTGCCGACAATCCTCTGTTGCGTCAAGCCGAGGCAAACGTCGAGACTCAACGGCTAAACGCGCTCTCTGCCCGCGGACGGCTGATGCCGTCAATCTTCCTCAACGCCGGCATTTCCGACTACTATTACAGCCATCAGGGTCAGACAAACGAGTCGTTCGGCAGACAGATGGACGTGAACTTCGGACAATACGTCGGTGTGTCGGTAAGCATTCCGCTGTTCGACGGCATGAGCCGCATCAACGGCTACCGCAAGGCGCGCAACAGGTATGTGGCGGCGCAGATTGCATTGGAAGGGCAGCGACTGCAACTTGACACCGACTTCTCGCAAGCCGTCATCGACCGCGACAACTTTGCCAAAGAGATTGTGAAGATGGAGCGCAAGGTCGATGCCGACTCGGTGGCATACGCTCTGGCGCGACGCAAATACGACGAGGGACTGATGGACGTGCTCGACCTGCGCAAAAGTGCCGACAATTGGTTTGCATCGCAAGCCGAACTCGTGCGCTGCCGTTTGCTCTTCGACGTGAAACGTCGCCTCGCCAACTATTACATTACAAACAAAATCTTTGACTGACATGGACATACAACTGAAAAAGCGCCGCTCCCCAATAAGCCGCAAAACGATTACAATAATCGCCATTGTCGCCGGAGTGGCTATAGCCGCCGCTATTGTGGTGCTACAAGGCGGAGCGTCGGCAATGAGAGTGGAGAGGGAGTCGCTGCTCATAGGCGACGTGACGCGAGGTCAGTTTGACGACTACGTCCGCATTCTCGGCAAGGTGCAGCCGCTCACATCGATACAGCTTAGCGCCGAGGAGGGAGGCATCGTGGACCGCATTTTCGTAGAAGAGGGCACGAGAGTGGTGAAAGGACAACCAATAGCACAGCTGCGCAACTCTTCGCTCGACCTTGAGATTCTCAATGCCGAGGCAAACCTCGCCGAGAAACAGAATTTCCTGCGCAACACGCAAGTGACAATGGAGCAGGACAAGCTAAGCAACCGCACAGAAAAACTGCAGCTCGACATCGATGTGCGACAAAAACGACGCACGTTTGAGCAGTACAAACGTCTGCTCGACGAAGACCTGATTTCCAAAGAAGAATATCTGAAGGCACAGGAAGACTTTCAGCTTGCCTCGGAGAAGCGCAAGCTTGTCTGCGAGCGGCTGCGCCAGGACTCCATCTACCGCAGCATCCAGATAAGCCAACTTGAGAGCGACCTTCAAAACATGCGTCTGAGCCTCGACCTTATCCGACAGCGGCGCGACAAGCTGACCGTATGCGCTTCTGCCGACGGCGAGCTGGGACAGATGTCGCTGGAGCTGGGACAGACCATCGCTTCCGGACAGATGATAGGCCGCATCAACGTGGTGAACGGGCATAAGATGGAAGCCGACATTGACGAGCACTACATCGACCGCATCGCCACCGGGCTGACCGGGACTATGGAGCGTGGCAAATCCACCTATCAAGTGATGGTGGGCAAGGTTTATCCCGACGTGCGCGACTCTAAATTCCGCATCGACATGCAGTTTGTGGGCAACGTTCCTGCCAATATGCGCAACGGACAGACAAACTATGTAAACCTGCGCCTCGGCGAACCTTCGACGGCGATAATGATTCCTCGCGGATCTTTCTTCACGACAACAGGAGGAAACTGGATTTTCGTGATAGGAAAAGACGGCAAGACTGCCCATCGCCGTTCTGTAAAAATCGGACGGCAGAATCCGAGTTTCTACGAGGTGATCGAGGGGCTGCAGCCGGGCGAGCATGTTGTGATTGGCGGCTACGACAATTTCGGCGACTGCACAAAACTGATTATTGAATAATACAAAAAAACATCCACAGATATGATTATCAAAACAACAAATCTCACAAAGACATTCCGCACAAGCGACATCGAGACCATTGCGGTCAACAACATCTGCCTTGAAATCGAAAAAGGCGAATTCGTGGCAATAATGGGTCCTTCGGGATGTGGAAAAACCACATTGCTGAACATTCTCGGACTTCTTGACTCGCCAACTTCCGGCTCTTTTATGCTCAACGGCTCAGACGTCGGAACGCTCGGCGAGCGCGACCGCACACGCCTGCGACGCGGAAAGATTGGATTCGTGTTCCAGAGTTTCAATCTCATCGACGAACTCACTGTGAGGGAAAACATCGAGTTGCCGCTCACTTATATGAAAATCCCATCGGCTGAACGCCGGAAGTTGGTCAACAACATCATGCAACGCATGGAGATAAGCCACCGCGCAAAGCATTTTCCTCACCAGCTGTCGGGCGGACAGCAGCAGAGAGTGGCTATTGCACGGGCTGTGGTGAGCCATCCCGACCTCGTGCTTGCCGACGAGCCTACGGGCAACCTTGACTCCAAAAACGGAGCGGAGGTGATGAGAATCCTCAGCGAGCTCAACGCCGCCGGCACCACCATCGTGATGGTCACCCACAACAAGCACGACGCCGAGTATGCCGCGCGTGTGGTGGAGATGCTCGACGGAAAGATTGTGTCGACAATACAAAACAAAAATCTTTAAACTGCGGAGGAATCAGACGATGAAATCACTATTACGCAACCTGATGTTCGTGGCGCGGCGCTACCGCCTGTCGGTGGTGCTCAACCTGCTGGGACTGACAGCGGCATTCATGGTGTTTGTGGCACTGTTGATGCAGATTGACTACGACCGCAGCTACAATGCCGGACTGGCGGATGCCGACCGCATAGCCATGCCTTGCAACATTCCGCCAAAAGACAGCGATTTTGAAAAGTTTTCGTCAATGAGCTTCCCTATAATGGAGCTGATTGGCGGGCAACCGCATGTGGAAAGCTACACCTATATCCTCGGCGACTGCTATGAGGAGACATTCTACATCAACGAGCATTTCTGCTCCGGGACGTTTATGATGTGCGCTCCGAATTTTGCCGACTTCTACAATCTCGACATCGTGGTGGGCGACAAAAAATGCCTCGATGCCAACCAGGTGATGATACCGGAAAGTTTCGCCAAGAAATATTTCGGCGACGCTTCGCCATTGGGCAAAAGCATCAACAAAGCGAAAACATGGATCGTGGGTGCCGTCTACCGCGACATCCACGCCAAAAACACATGGCTGAGGAATCCTGTGCTCAGAGTAATCGACAAATCGTGGTTTGGCGACAATCTGACGAACCCCAACATGAACTCGTTCACAATGTTCATAAAAGCCGACAAAGCGGAGAATTTCCCTGCAATACAGGCGTCGGCCAACAAGCAGTTTGAAGAAATCTGCAAAGGCAACGAGTGGTTTGGCAATTCCCGCAAGGAGTTTGTGCTGATTCCGCTGACCGAGACTCACTACAACAGCGATTTCATTCTGGTGGGAGAACAAATAAAAGCGTCAAACGAGAAGATTCTGCTGTCAATAGCCTTGCTGATTCTGCTGATTGCCGCCATCAATTTCGCCAACTTCTCCAACGCGCTGATCCCGATGCGCGTGCGCAGCATAAACACGCAAAAGATTCTCGGAGCCACACAATCGTCGCTGCGCCTGTATCTGACAGCAGAGGCTGCCGGAATCGCTTTTACGGCATTCATAATTGCCGTCGGTGGGTTGTTGCTGCTGTCGCACACGGAGATGAACCAACTGACCGTGGCTGGAATAAATCCTTTCGGCAACCTGCACGTGCTTGGTCTTTCTGCCGCGACGGCGATTGTGGCAGGTGTTATTGCCGGGCTGGCTCCCGCTTGGCGGATCACGTCGTTTGCCCCTGCCGTGGCGCTTAAAGGCAACTTCGGATTGTCGCCAAGAGGCAAGGCTATGCGCACGGCGATGATAGGGCTGCAGTTCTTCATCTCGGCTTCGCTGATTGTCAGTGCCCTGCTTATGCAACGGCAACGCGACTACCTTGTGAACTCCGCCGACTACGGATTTCAGAAGGATGAGCTGATAGTATGCGACATCACCCGCGCCGACATCTCCGAGCCGCAAACCGCCGTCGAGGCTTTGAAACGTCTGCCGATGGTGGCTGATGCTTCGCTGTCGTGGAGTGTGGCCGGGCGCAAAGACAACTCCCAGGGATGGGTGTTCCACAGCGCCGACGGTGATGAGGTGGCGCCACGCACCCTGTTTGCCACCGCCGGCTATTGCAACACAATGGGCATAAAAATCGTCGACGGACGCGACTTCTGCGCCTCCGACACAAATGCCATAATCCTCAACAAGCTGGCACGCGACAAATACAGCAGCTCTGTCGATGTTGGCAAATGCCTTATGTTCGGCGGCACGCAGTTTCCAATCGTGGGCATCTGCGACAATGCGAAGTTCTCGTCGCTGCACAGCAAGACGGAGCCTGTAATGATTGTGTTGAGTAAGGACTTTAATTGCGACAACCTGACTGTGCGTGTCAAGAAAGGCGCAAACATGTTTGACGCTGCCTCCAAAATTCGCACGGAATTGACGAAGTTCAACGCTGAATACCCTTTCGAGATGCAGTTCTACAACAAGATTCTCGACGACACCTACAAAAACGAGATGCGCCTCACCAATCAGATTTCGGTTTTCTCGCTGCTTGCCATTGCCATCAGCATTATGGGCGTGTTCGGGCTGGTGGTGTTCGACAGCGAGTATCGCCGACGAGAGATTGCCGTGCGCAAAGTGTTCGGCTCGTCGACTGCCGATGTTGTGGCAATGTTCAATCTGAAATACTTAAAGATTCTGGCTGTCAGCTTCATTCCTGCTGTGCCTCTGTCATATTGGTTCGTGAACCGATGGCTTGAGGAGTTTGCATATAGAATCAGCATCGGCTGGATGGTGTATGCCGCCACGTTCATCGCACTTGCCGCACTGACTGCCGCCACTGTCACCTATCAATGCTGGCGCACAGCCAGGGCTAATCCTGTCGACAGCCTGCACGCTGAATAGCTTCCTGAAAATATAAGTTTCCTCAATCCCGGCAGAAAGGCAATTGACTCTTGCTGTTTTTGCCGGGATTTTTCTTAACTTCGCAACACAATGAAAAAGCAAGGCAAAATACTTATTGTCGACGACAACCGCAACATTCTGTCATCGTTGCGGCTGCTGCTCGACGATGTCTTTGAGGATGTGATGACGCTGCCGTCGCCAAAAACCATGCTGAATGTCTTGGCGCAAGGCGTCGATGCCGTGCTGCTCGACATGAATTTCGTGGCTGGAATCAACAATGGCAACGAGGGTCTGTACTGGCTTCACAAAATCAACGACAAGTTTCCGGATGTGCCTGTTGTGCTGTTTACGGCTTACGCCGATGTGGAGTTGGCGGTGCAGGCGATGAAGGACGGTGCTTTTGATTTCGTGGAAAAGCCGTGGGACAATACCCGCCTGATCGACACGCTTATGCGCGCGGTTAAATCGAGGCTGGAATCCGCTCCCGCCAATCCAGCTCCGACGGAGATGGTCTGGGGACAATCGGAAGCAATGCTGCGACTAAAGACTTTGGTGGAGAAAGTGGCACGCACCGACGCCAATGTGCTGATTACTGGCGAAAACGGTACGGGGAAGGATGTGCTCGCCCATGAGCTTCACCGCCTGTCTGCCCGCGTGGCGAAACCGATGGTGTGTGTCGATATGGGTGCCATTACCGACACGCTGTTTGAAAGCGAGCTGTTTGGCCATGTCAAAGGTGCGTTCACCGACGCCCGGACTGACCGCAAGGGTCTGATTGAGGAGGCCGACGGTGGCACGTTGTTTCTCGACGAGATAGGCAACCTGCCGTTGCACCAGCAGGCAAAACTGCTGACCGTGGTGCAGCGACGCTATGTGCAGCGCGTTGGCAGCAACACGCCTACGACCGTCGACATTCGCCTTGTGTGCGCCACCAACAAGAACCTTCAAAAGATGGTTGCCGACGGATCTTTCCGGGAGGATTTGCTCTACCGCATAAACACCATACAGCTCGAACTGCCGCCGCTGCGCAATCGCCGTGACGACATTCCTCTACTCGCCGACAGCTTTCTTAAATGCTATGCCAAACGCTACGGCAAGGATATATGCCGCTTCTCGACGGAGGCTATGGAGGCGTTGAAGAGCAATGCCTGGCCCGGCAACATCAGGCAGCTGCGCCACGCCGTGGAGAAGGCGGTGATAATCACCGACAATGCGGTTATCGGCTCTGCCGACCTGCAGCTGCCGGTGGCTGCCACGACTTCAGCCGAACCGGAGATTACGATTGAGGCGATGGAACGGAAAATGATATGCGACGCCATTGCGCGCTGCGGAGGCAACCTGTCGCTTGTGGCGACAAGACTCGGCATCAGCCGCCAAACTCTCTACAACAAGATGAAACGCTACGAAATTGAGCCTTGACAATGACCAGGATTCTAAAACATATTGTCTTCGTAGCCGTAATTGCCGGCGCTCTGCTTTTCTCTGTCGGCGCTTCGCCGACGGTTATGGCTGCCGCAATGGCTGCCGTGGCTGCAGCCGCTGCAATCGGAATAGCGGCTGTCAGGCATGAGCGGCAAAAATACGCTACGCTGCTCGAAGCCATACGCAACAACGATTTCACAATGCGCTTCCAGAAAGGTGACAAGGAAATCAACGCTCTGCTCGACTCTCTGACTGAGATTATAAAGCAGTCTAAGTCGGGCACCGAGCTGCGCGAACGCTACTACAAGGCAATCATCGACCGGGTCAATGCGGGAATCATTGCAATCGACAGCAATGGCAACGTGCGCATCTGCAACGACAATGCGCTCAAAATGCTCGGAATGAAATATGTCGCCAACACGGCCGCTATAAACCGCTCTTTGCCTGGTTTCGACAATATAATAGCCGACTCTACTGTCGCGGGAACTACAATCGTCGGCTGTGGCAAAGACAAGAATTTGTCGGTAAGCGTGTCGGGATTCGTTCATGACGGCAACACGACGACGGTATGCGTGCTGACCGACATCCACAATGCGCTGAGCCACAAGGAGGTTGATGCATGGTTCAACCTTACAAGGGTGCTTACACACGAGATTATGAACAGCATCGCTCCTATCAACGCCCTGAGCGACAGCCTGCTGCCGACGGCATCCGGCACAATGAAAGAAAAAATCGAGGTAATCCGCGACACTTCGGCATCGCTGATGGCATTCACCGAGACTTTCCGCAAATTCTCTGCCATCCCAAAGCCGCAACGGCAATTGGTCTACGTTGCGGATCTCATATCCGAGGCTACGACTCTGCTCTGCGAGTCAATAGCGAATGCTTCGGTGAAAATACATACGGAAAATGACTTGATTGTCAATGCCGACCGCACGCTGATGGTTCGCGCGCTTGTAAACCTTCTTCACAATGCGGTTGACGCCGGAGCTACAAAAATCGACATCTGTTCTCGCTCGTGCAGCGACGACTCGGTGATTATCGACATCTCCGACAATGGCTCTCCGATTCCTGAAGAATGCCGCGACCGCATCTTCGTGCCGTTCTTCACCACGAAGCAAAACGGATCGGGCATCGGACTTGCCGTGGCTCGGCGTGTGCTGTCGCTCCACGACGGCGGCATCTCTCTCATTCAGCCCACCGACGCTCCATACACCAAGACGTTCCGAATGTCGCTCCTGTAATTTCCATTTGCTGGGGGAAAAAGCTCTGTATTTCGGGTTGTCATTGAAGTAAGATTGTTTATTGTTGTTTGCCAATGATGATGTAACTTTGCATCGTGGTAAATCAATAAAAACAACTATAACATGTATCTCGAAAACATCAATTCTCCTGCCGATGTGAAGAAGCTGTCTGTCGGCGAACTGACTTCTCTATGTGCTGAGATGCGCGAGGCGCTGATTCAGAAACTCAGCGTGCATGGCGGACACGTGGGCCCGAACCTCGGCATGGTGGAGGCCACAGTGGCTATGCATTATGTGATGAACTCGCCGGTGGATAAATTCGTGTTCGACGTGTCTCATCAAAGCTACGCTCACAAGATGCTCACCGGACGCAAAGAGGCATTTACAAACCCGGATTGCTACGACGAGGTGTCGGGCTACACCGAGCCTTCTGAAAGCGTGCACGACCATTTTGTTATCGGGCACACCTCGACTTCTGTAAGCCTTGCTTCGGGACTGGCGAAGGCGCGCGACCTGCGCGGCGAGCGGTTTAATGTGGTGGCGGTGATCGGCGACGGCTCGCTAAGCGGCGGTGAGGCGTTTGAGGGCCTTGACGTGGCTGCTGAGCTTGGCTCAAACATGATTGTGGTGGTCAACGACAACCAGATGTCGATTGCCGAAAACCACGGCGGTCTTTACCGCAACCTGCAGCTGCTGCGCGAAACCAACGGCGAGGCGTCTTGCAACTTCTTCAAGGCTATGGGCTTCGACTATCTCTATGTGGCTAACGGCAACGACGTCGAGGCGATGATCGAGGCTTTCAGTCGTGTGCGCGACATCGACCATCCCATCGTGCTCCACATAAACACGCTTAAAGGCAAAGGGTATCGGTTTGCCGAGTGCCAGAAGGAACGTTTCCATTGGAGCATGCCGTTCGACATCCCTACCGGAGAACTGAAAAAGCCGGCTGGCGACAAGGGCTATGACACGCTGACTGCGGAGCATCTGCTGTCGCTGATGAAGGCCGACCGGACGGTGGTGGGCATTACGGCCGGCACTCCGGCGGTGTTCGGTTTCACTAAAGACCGACGCGAGCGCGCGGGAAAGCAGTTTATCGACATGGGAATCGCGGAGGAGCAGGCTGTGGCTATGGCTTCGGCGCTTGCAAAAGGCGGGGCGAAACCGGTGTTCGGGGTCTACAGCACGTTCATTCAGCGTGCCTACGACCAGTTGTCGCAGGATCTCTGCATCAACAATAATCCTGCCACGATTCTCGTGTTTTGGGGCAGCCTCGGCGCGATGAACGACGTGACCCACCTCTGTCTGTTCGACATCCCGCTGATTTCAAACATCCCGAATATGGTCTACCTTGCGCCTACATGCCGCGAGGAATATCTGGCAATGCTCGACTGGAGCATCCAGCAGACTGAGCATCCGGTGGCTATACGTGTGCCTGCCACTGGAGTGGCTGGGTCGCGCAGCGTTGACTTTCCTACCGACTATGAGCCGGAGATGAACCGTTTTGAGATGGCTCATCGCGGCAGCGGTGTGGCAATCATCGGTGTGGGCAATTTCTTTGCTCTTGCCGTGACTGTGGCTGAACAGCTGAAGCAAAGCGGCATCGATGCTACTGTTGTCAACCCTCGTTTCCTCACCGGTCTCGACACGGAGCGTCTTGAAGGCCTCCGCGACAGCCATAGCCTGGTGGTGACGCTTGAAGACGGTGTGCTCGACGGCGGATACGGGGAAAAGATAGCCCGCTATTATGGCGAATCGGAGATGCGCGTGATGTGCCGTGGTGTTCGCAAAGAGTTCATCGACCGATACAACGTCGGCGAGGAGTATGCGGCAAACCGTCTGACTCCCGACCAAATCACCGCCGACATCCTTGAAATCCTGAATTGACAAATCATCGCTCTGTCAAGGGCAAAAAAAACATCCCGATTGCAGCCGCAACCGGGATGTTTCTATTTATGGGGAAAT
>ERZ773109.1133-NODE-1133-length-15737-cov-3.256600_pt1 | contig 15737 bp, 12 predicted proteins | sample MGYA00580569_ERZ773109 | MGnify/ENA primary metagenome ERZ773109 (study PRJEB29015, sample SAMEA2737852) | human gut metagenome | biome: human gut; feature: human-associated habitat; material: faeces | place: China | collected 2012 ...
GTGTAAACGCCGTCGACGCGCGTGCCTTTGAGCAGCACTTCCGCCTCGATCTCCACGCCGCGCAGCGCCGAAGCGGTATCGGTTGTGAAATAAGGGTTACCCGTACCGCCGGCGATAATCACCACGCAGCCACCGGCCATCAGTTCCAATGCCTTGGCTTTTGAGTAGAGCTCTCCTACCGGTTCCATGCGGATCGAAGTCAGTACTTTGGCTTTGGCTCCTTCGCCTTCCAGTGCGGTTTGCAAGGCCAGTGAATTGATTACCGTCGCGAGCATGCCCATCTGGTCGCCTTTGACGCGGTCGAATCCTTTCTTTACTCCGCTCAGTCCACGGAAAATGTTTCCGCCGCCGATCACGATCCCGACCTGCACGCCGCTGTCGACGACCGCTTTGATTTGTGTGGCATAGCTGTTCAGCACGGCCGTATCGAGGCCGTATTTCTGTGCTCCCATCAGCGACTCGCCGCTGAGTTTGAGTAATATACGTTTGTAGACAGGCATTTCGTTGAGTTGGTAAGTTGTTGCTAATACAATTACAATAGTCGTGTTTACAGGAAGTGTGTCGTTCTCCGTCGACGGAATTTTCGGTTCGTATGGGATGTTACGTCGTTCGGTCCGGTTTCCTCTCTTCCGTGTCCGGTTTATTTAACCCGCACCAACCGGTTATTTCTGTTCCTGCATCAGCTGCATCAATTCGTCGAGTTTCGGGGTGAGGATGATTTCGGTGCGTCGGTTTTTTGCGCGAGCCTCGGATGTTTTGCCTGAAGCTACCGGCAGCGACTCGCCGCGTCCGGCGGCGATGATGCGGCTCGGAGCGATTCCTTTGTTTTCAAGCAGCAGGCGCACTACGGTGGTCGCACGCTTGGCACTCAGGTCGAGGTTGTCGCGCAGTTGGCCGTTGGGCCGGTAAGGCACATCGTCGGTGTGCCCCTCTACCATCACGTTGATATCCGGGTTCTGGGCCAGTACGGTAGCCAGGTCATGTACGGCCCGGGCTCCGTTGGGATCGATTTCGAAACTGCCCGAACGGAACAGCAATTTATCGTCCATCGACACGTAGACATTCCCGTTTTTAATCGAAATGGACAGGCCTTTGCCGTCGAAGCCGGTCAAAGCGTCGGTCACTTTGCGCCGGATCGCATTGATCGCCTCTTCACGGCTGCGCAGCATAGCTTCGAGTTCGTTCACGCGCCGCGAACGCTCGTTGAGGGCCATCTGGCTCGTCTCGAGTTCTTTGAGCATGCGGGCGGTTTCGGCCGACCCGTCGGCCAGGAGTTTCTGGTAGCGTTCTTGCAGTGCGGTGTAACTCATGTAAAGCCGGGTCGAATCGGAAACGAGCCTCAGGTTTTTGGCCGTGAGCGTGTCGTTGCGCCGCGTCAGGTCGTCGATGCGGGTGTTTGCGGAATTCAATTCGCCGTCCAGGCGCAACGCCTCGGCCTTCATCGAATTGAACTTTTTGTTGGATACGCAGGAGCAGATAACCCCCGCCAGAAGTAACAGCAATGCGGCTTTTCTCATCGCAATCGGTATAAAATCCATATTTGCCACGAAGATACAAAACAATTTAGAATGTACCAATGTGCGTTTAAAAATTACTATCTTTGCTGCTTAGTTTTACCGCGATGCAGGAAACCCAGTACAAATACCTCGATAAAGTGGATTCGCCGGACGATCTGAAAAGATTGCGTCCTGATGAACTGACGCAGTACTGTGCCGAATTGCGCCGCTTCATCATTGCGCAGCTTTCATCGAACCCGGGGCACCTGGGGTCGAGTTTGGGCGTGGTCGAACTGACCGTGGCGCTGCACTATGTGCTGAATACGCCGGATGACAAATTGGTGTGGGACGTGGGGCATCAGGCCTATGCGCACAAAATCATTACGGGTAGGCGGGACCGTTTCTGCACGAACCGCAAGTTGGGTGGCCTGAGCGGTTTCCCTAAGATGGGGGAGAGCCTTTACGATGCGTTCGGGGCAGGCCATTCATCGACATCGATTTCTGCGGCGCTGGGCATTGCGATCGCTTCGGCCTGTCGCGGGGAGAAGCGCGAAGTGGTGGCGGTGATCGGCGACGGAGCGCTGACAGGGGGCCTTGCTTTCGAGGGATTGAACAATGCGGGGGCGTCGAATGCAAACTTGTTGGTGGTGCTCAACGACAACCGCATGTCGATTGATCCGAATGTCGGCGCCCTGAAGGAGTACCTGCTCAACATCACGACATCGAAAAGATATAATCAGGCCAAGCACCATACATGGACCCGTTTGGAGCGGTTCCCGAAATTGCGGCGAACGATCCAGAAGATGGGCAACGCCCTCAAGGGAGGTTTCCTGCAACAGAGCAATTTGTTTGAAAGCCTCAATTTTCGCTATTTCGGTCCGGTGGACGGCCATAACGTCGAGCAACTGACCCGCGTATTGAAGGATCTGAAAGAGATTCCCGGGCCGAAACTGCTGCACGTACTGACGGTGAAGGGCAAAGGGTATCAGCCGGCCGAAGAGCATCAGCGCACCTGGCACGCTCCGGGGCTGTTCAATCCCGAAACGGGCGAACGGCTCGGACATACGAGAAACGGGGCCCCGCCGCGCTATCAGGATGTGTTCGGCGAGACGCTGCTCGAACTGGCCCGGAGGGATGAACGGATTGTAGGGATTACCCCTGCGATGCCTACGGGGTGTTCGCTCAGCATCATGATGGAGCAGATGCCCGAACGCTGTTTCGACGTGGGAATCGCCGAGGGGCATGCCGTTACCTTTTCGGCCGGACTGGCGGCGCAGGGTTTGGTGCCGTATTGCAACATCTATTCGTCGTTCATGCAGCGCGCGTACGACAATGTGATTCACGACGTGGCCCTGCAGGGGTTGCATGTGGTGATGTGTCTGGACCGGGCCGGACTGGTGGGCGAGGACGGTGCGACGCACCACGGGGTTTTCGATCTGGCGGCAATGCTCCCGGTGCCGGGGTTGACTATCGCCTCGCCGATGGATGAGGTCGAACTGCGTAACCTGATGTTTACGGCCGCTTCCGGCGAAGGTCCCTTTGTGATCCGCTATCCGCGCGGTAACGGTGTGACGCGGGATTGGCGCCGCCCGATGGAGACCCTCCCTCTCGGCCGGGGCCGTATATTGCGAGAGGGTAAAGACTTGGCATTGCTGACCATCGGCCCTGCAGGCAACGATGCGGCGTGGGCGGCGGAGCAGGCGGCCGGTGAAGGAATTTCGGTGCTGCATGCCGATCTTCGTTTTGCCAAACCGTTGGATGAAGGATTGCTGCACCGCATCGGCCGGGAATTCCGCCGGGTGATCACTGTAGAGGACGGAGTCGTAAACGGCGGAGTAGGTGCGGCTGTCCTGGCATTTATGAACCGTCACGGCTACCCTTGCCGTATAACGATGTTGGGTGTGGAGGACCGGTTCGTGGCACACGGAACGGTCGCCCAGCTTAAAGAGATGTGCGGATACGATGCACCGGGGATTTTCCGGGCGATCCGGGAAGCAGGGGCTGAACGCCTGACGAGCCCGATTGACGGGAGGGTGACCGAACAGGCGGATACGGCCGACGGATCAGATACGGACTGTGCTGTGTATCCGTTCCGGAACGGAATAAAATCACCGGGACAAGAACGTAATGAGACAAAACAAGATTAACGATATGGAGTACGATTTCAGGGCTATAGAGCAAAAATGGCAGCGCCGTTGGGCCGAGCGGAAAACCTACAGGGTCGAAGTGGATAAGAGCCGGCCGAAATATTATGTGCTGGACATGTTCCCTTATCCGTCGGGGGCGGGACTGCACGTCGGTCATCCGCTGGGTTACATCGCATCGGACATCTATTCGCGTTACAAACGGCTGCGGGGTTTCAATGTGCTGCATCCGATGGGTTACGATGCGTTCGGGTTGCCGGCCGAGCAGTATGCGATCCAGACCGGCCAGCATCCGGCCGTAACTACGGAGAAGAATATCAACCGTTACCGCGAACAGCTTGATAAAATCGGCTTCAGTTTCGATTGGGACCGCGAGGTGCGTACCTGCGATCCCGAATATTACAAGTGGACGCAATGGGCATTCCTCAAAATGTTCGATAGTTACTATTGCAACGACGAACAGCAGGCGCGCCCCATTGCCGAACTGGTCGCTGCGTTCGAACAGGGCGGTACCGATGGCTTGAACGTTGCCTGCACGAAGGAGCTCGCCTTCACCGCTGCCGAATGGAATGCGATGGGCGAGGCCGAAAAGGAGAACGTGTTGCAGAACTACCGGTTGGCGTTCCGGGCCGACACATTGGTCAACTGGTGTCCGGGGCTCGGAACCGTATTGGCCAACGACGAGGTGAAAGACGGACTTTCGGTGCGCGGCGGTTTTCCGGTCGAACAAAAGCTGATGAAGCAATGGTTGTTGCGTGTGACGGCCTATGCACAGCGGATGTTGGACGGCCTCGACAGCCTGGAGTGGAGTGAATCGCTCAAAGAGATACAGCGCAACTGGATCGGCCGGAGCGAAGGAGCCCAGGTGTTTTTCGGCCTGAAAGGACTGGACGCCCAGTTGGAAGTTTTTACGACGCGTCCCGATACCATCTTCGGCGTCACGTTCATGGTGCTGGCTCCCGAGCATGAATTGGTGCAGAAACTGACGACTCCCGAATACAAAGCCGCCGTAGAGGAATACCTGGCCGAAACAAAAAAACGTTCGGAGCGGGAGCGTATGGCCGATACCAAACGCGTGAGCGGACAGTTTACAGGCGGCTATGCCGTCAACCCGTTCAACGGCAAGGAGATTCCGATCTATATCAGCGATTACGTGCTGGCCGGTTACGGTACCGGTGCGATCATGGCCGTTCCGGCGCACGACAGCCGCGATTATGCTTTCGCCCGTCATTTCGGACTGCCGGTTATTCCGGTGGTCGAAGGCGGTGACCTCGAGACGGAATCCTATGACGCCAAAGAGGGGAAACTGATCAATTCGGAATTTCTCGACGGTCTCGACGTGAAAGAGGCGATCGGGGCGATGTTCGCTGAAATCGAGAAACGCGGTTTCGGTAAAAAAAGGATCAATTACCGCCTGCGCGACGCGATTTTCAGCCGTCAACGTTACTGGGGCGAACCGTTCCCGGTCTATTACAAAGATAATATCGCCTGTCCACTGTCAGAGAAATGTCTGCCGTTGGAACTGCCCCAAGTCGAAAACTTCGGTCCGACAGCCGACGGCGAGCCTCCGCTGGCCCACGCTGCGAACTGGCAGACACCGGAAGGCTATCCGTATGAATTGAGCACGATGCCCGGCTTCGCGGGTTCTTCTGCCTACTACCTGCGTTATATGGATCCGCACAACGGCGATGCGCTCGTAAGCCGCGAAGCGGACGAATACTGGCGTAGTGTCGACCTCTATGTCGGCGGGATCGAGCATGCGACCGGGCACTTGATGTATTCGCGTTTCTGGAATATGTTCCTTTACGATCTGGGGTATGTTTGCGAGAGCGAACCGTTCAAGAAACTCGTGAATCAGGGCATGATCCAGGGGCGCTCGAATTTCGTATACCGTGTCGTCGGTACGAATAAATTCGTGTCGCTGGGGCTGAAAGACCAGTACGATACCCAGGAGATTCATGTCGATGTGAACATCGTGCGCAACGACCTGCTCGATCTGGAGGCGTTCCGGGCCTGGCGTCCTGAGTTCGCCGATGCGGAATTTATTCTCGAGGACGGTAAATACGTGTGCGGCTGGGCGGTCGAAAAGATGTCGAAGTCGATGTTCAATGTGGTGAATCCCGATAATATCGTTGAAGATTACGGTGCCGATACGCTGCGGATGTACGAAATGTTCCTCGGACCGCTTGAGCAGAGCAAGCCGTGGGATACGAACGGTATCGACGGCGTGCACAAATTTTTGCGCCGCTTCTGGCGGTTGTTTTTCGACCGTGACGGCAAGCTGATCGTGAGCGATGAAGCGCCGACCCCGGCCGAACTGAAAACCCTGCACAAGACGATTAAAAAGGTGGGCGAGGATATCGAGAACTTTTCGTTCAATACGTCGGTAAGCGCCTTCATGATCTGCCTCAACGAACTGGGGCCGTGCAACAAGCGGGCGATCCTCGAGCCGCTCGTGGTGCTGCTTGCACCGTTTGCGCCGCATATTGCCGAAGAGTTGTGGGAGAGTCTCGGTCACACTACGTCGGTTTGCGATGCCGCTTTTCCGGTCTATGAGGAGCAATATCTGGTCGAGGAGAGCATCGAATATCCGGTTTCGTTCAACGGCAAGATGCGTTACAAGAAATCTTTGCCGGCAGGCCTCTCGCCCAAAGAGGTGGAAGCAGCCGTACTGGCCGATCCCGCCGCTGAGAAATACCTCGACGGCAAAACGCCGAAGAAGGTAATTGTAGTACCGGGCAAGATCGTCAATGTAGTGATTTAACGCATCGAAAACCGATTAATATTTTACGGTAATTTCCGGGATCATGGAGTATCTGCAATATGCAATTGATTTCGTACTGCACATCGACGTACATATGGCCGAATTGGTCGCGCAGTACGGGATGTGGATTTATGCGATCCTGTTTGTGATTATATTTTGCGAAACGGGATTGGTCGTGACGCCGTTCCTGCCGGGCGATTCGTTGCTGTTCGTGGCCGGGGCGCTCGCGTCGTTGCCGACCAACCATGTGAACGTGCACCTGATGATCCTGATGCTGATGGCGGCCGCCATACTGGGGGATGCGGCCAATTATACGATCGGACGTTTTTTCGGGGAGCGTTTGTTTCGCAACCCGAACTCCAAAATATTCAAACAAAGCTATCTCGAGAAAACACACCATTTTTACGAGAAACATGGCGGCAAGACGATCATTCTCGCCCGTTTCGTCCCGATCGTGCGGACATTTGCGCCGTTCGTTGCCGGAATGGGGCATATGAGTTACTGCCATTTCGCGTCGTACAACATCATCGGCGGTGCAGTGTGGGTGGCGCTTTTTTCGTATGCGGGCTACCTGTTCGGCGGATTGGAAGTGGTGCAGCGCAATCTGAAATTGCTGATCGTCCTGATTATCTTTATCTCGCTCGTTCCGATGGCGGTCGAGATTTGGCGCAACAAGCGCAAGGCGAAGAAAACAGGTGCGAAGACGGGAGAATAAGCCGGTATGTGTTCGGTGTATTTTATAGAACAGAAGCGGTCCGGAAAGGCCGCTTCTGTTCTATTGCATTTTTAATGCTGTGGTAGTTGCCGATCCGCCGGTCGAAACGCTTTCCCCCGGATGACCAGCGAGAATCAGCAAGTGCCGGAATGCATCAAACGGGTAGTGCCGTGCTTTCTCAGAGTTTTTCTCCGTAGGCCAGATCGCCTGCGTCGCCCATTCCCGGTACGATATAAGATTTGACGGTCATTTCGGCGTCGAGCGAACCGCACCAGATTTTGCAGTTGTTAGCCGAGAGGTGCTTTTTCGCATATTCCACGCCCTCTTCGCTGCCGATAATGGTGGCCACGTGCGTGAACTTGGGCATCCCGGCTTTTTCGACCAGCGCGTTGTAAGTCATTACGAGCGACGAACCGGTAGCCAGCATCGGGTCGGCGATAATCAGCGTTTTACCGGTCAATTCGCAGGTCGAGATATACTCTACCTTGATGTTGAAGCTGTTGTCCTTGCTGTATTTGCGGTATGCCGAAACGAAAGCGTTCTGCGCATTGTCGAAATAGTTCAGGAATCCCTGGTGAAACGGCAGTCCCGCTCGCAGGATCGTGGCGACGACGATCTCCTCGTCGGGCATCATGATTTCGGCTTCGCCCAGCGGCGTTTCGACCGACCGGGGTTGATACTCGAGCGTCTTGCTGATCTCGTAGGCCATAATTTCGCCAGCCCGTTCCAGGTTCCGGCGGAAGCGCATGCTGTCGCCTTGCACCGTCACATCGCGCATTTGTGCGATAAAGCGGTTGAGGATCGTGTTCTCCCTGTCCAGTACCGTTACCATCTGTTCTGCCATTGTTCCAAAAGTTGTATTTTCGTTCACCTTGCCTGCGTTCCCGCAGTGGATTAGTATAAAAAATTGTTGAACGGGTAGCGTCCCGCATGTATCTCGCGCACCATGCCGTAAAGGTCCTTGCGCAGTTTGTCGATATTGATCCGTTCGCGTGCCGAGATGAAAATGCAGGGCGTATTCGCTTTGGCGATCCAACTGTTTTTCAACTCGTCGAGCGTCATATTTTCCTTTGTGGCCGGGGTCAGGTCGTCTTCGTCCTTTTGAATGAACGAATAGGCGTCGATCTTGTTGAAAATCAGAAAAACGGGTTTTTCACCGGCCCCGATCTCCTGCAACGTTTCTTTCACCACGGCGATCTGCTCCTCGAAGTTGGGGTGCGAGATGTCCACTACATGCAGCAACAGGTCCGCCTCGCGCACCTCGTCGAGCGTCGATTTGAACGATTCGACCAGCTGATGGGGCAGCTTGCGGATAAATCCGACCGTATCCGAAAGCAAAAACGGCAGGTTGTCCAATACTACTTTGCGCACCGTCGTATCGAGTGTGGCGAAAAGTTTGTTTTCGGCGAAAACCTCGCTTTTCGAGATCAGGTTCATGATCGTCGATTTGCCGACGTTCGTGTAACCGACCAGTGCGACCCGGACCAACTGGCCCCGGTTGCTGCGCTGCACGGCCATTTGCTTGTCTATTTTCTTGAGCTGCTCTTTCAGGCGGCTGATGCGGTCGCGCACGATACGGCGGTCGGTCTCGATTTCTCGCTCGCCGGCCCCGCCGCGGGTTCCCGTGCCGCCACGCTGCCGTTCGAGGTGTGTCCACATGCCGGTCAGGCGTGGCAGCAGGTATTGGCATTGCGCCAGTTCGACCTGTGTTTTGGCATAGGCCGTCGTAGCCCGTTGTGCGAAAATTTCGAGGATCAGGCTGGTGCGGTCGTATATCTTGCGGGAAAAAACCTTATCGAGGTTGCGGATCTGCGACGGGCTCAGCTCATCGTCGAAAATCACGAAGTCCACCTCGTTTTCTTCGACATAGGCGGCGATTTCGGCCAGTTTTCCTTCTCCCACGAAGGTTCGTGAATTGGGGTTGACCAACCGCTGTACGAAACGTTTGAGCGTTCGCACACCGGCCGTTTCAGCCAGAAACTCCAGTTCGTCGAGGTATTCGGTTACCTGCGTTTCGTCCTGCCGGTCGTTCATAACGGCGACCAGTACGGCAGTTTGTCCTCTGCTGTCGGTTGTATTCGTTGTTTTGGTCTCTCCCATAAAGGTTCACAAAAAAGGCGCTTGTGTCAAGCACCCTGCAAAAAATCTGCCCGTCGCGGGCGGAACAGGAGACAGAACACTCCTGAATAGGACAAATGTAGTAAAATTTGGCGAAAACGAGGCGAAATTTTTGGGTTTTGGATTTTTTACCTATCTTTGTCCTGCGTCAAGGGGGATTAGCTCAGTTGGCTAGAGCGCTTGCATGGCATGCAAGAGGTCACCAGTTCGACCCTGGTATTCTCCACTTCGTCTAAGGCTGTTTCGGGAACGGAACAGCCTGTTTTGTTTTACCTAATTTTCGTATGATGAAAGTCGATTTGTATACCAAAACAGTGCTGACGGTGATCGCCGTATGCCTCGTTGTGCTCACGTTGCATCAGGTGAGTGTCGTACCGCGTGCTTATGCGGCCCCGGCGATTGCGAATAGCGGGAACGGACTGAAAACCAATTATGACGGTTCGATCAACGTACGCGTGCTTGAGATTTCGACGCCGAGCAACGGTTTGCCCGTGGACTTGAAAAATATTTCTCCGTACGAAAAGATGAGAGTACAGGTGGAAAATTCCTATATTTACACCAAACCTTATTGATTTTGGATTCTTCGGCAGTAACAGAGTGGCTTTTCGGCAAAACGCTTCCGGAGCTCGAGGCGGTGGTTGCCGCATTGGGGATGCCCCGCTTTGCGGCCGGGCAGATTGCCGGGTGGATGTATGCCCGCGGAGTGACCGATATCGCAGCGATGACCAACCTCTCGCTTCGCAACCGAGAACGGCTTGCTGAATACTATTGTGTGGGACAGTTGCCGGTTGCGGATGTGCAACAATCGTCCGACGGTACGAAAAAATACCTGTTTCCGACCCTGCAGCAACGCTATATCGAATCGGCGTACATTCCCGATAAAGACCGCGCGACGTTATGCGTTTCGTCGCAGTCGGGCTGTCGTATGGGTTGCCGTTTTTGCATGACGGCCCGGCAGGGATTTGCGCACAACCTGACTTCGGGGGAGATACTGAACCAGATTCGGACGATTCCCGAGAGCGGAAAGCTGACGAATGTCGTCTATATGGGGATGGGCGAACCGCTCGACAATCTCGAAAGCGTGCTGAACTCGATCGAGATACTGACCGCTCCGTGGGGTTACGGTTGGAGTCCCTCGCGGATCACGCTTTCGACGATCGGCGTGATTCCGGCCATGCGCGAATTCCTGAACCGGTGCGCTGCACACTTGGCGGTGAGCCTGCATGATCCGATCCCGTCCGAACGGTTGGCGATGATGCCGGTCGAAGGGAAATATCCGATCGAACAGGTGGTGGCCGAGCTCAAACGGCATGACTTTTCACATCAGCGGCGCGTAAGTTTCGAGTATATCGTTTTTGCCGGGATCAACGACTCTCCGGCGCATGTTACGGCTCTCGTGCGATTGCTGTCCGGATTGAAGTGCCGCATCAACCTGATTCGTTTCCATGCTATTCCCGATGCCCCGATGCAGGGTGCCGACGAGGCGACGATGATCCGTATGCGCGATGCGCTGACCCGTAAAGGGATCATCACGACCATTCGCGCGTCGCGGGGCGAAGATATCCAGGCGGCTTGCGGCCTGCTGTCGACACGGGAACAGGAGAAAAAGGCAGAATAGGTATAATAGTTGTATGGCTGAAACGTTATATAAATATCTTTAAAACCGAAAAATGATGAAAAAGTTGTTGATGGTGGCACTGTTTGCGCTGATGGGGGCGACAGTGCTCAAGGCACAGAATAACGGAGTGAAGTTTATCGAGGATAAGTCGCTGTCCGACGTCCTGGCCCAGGCGGGCAAGGCGAACAAATATGCATTCGTCGATGTTTATGCGACTTGGTGCGGCCCGTGTAAATACATGACGTCGCAGGTGTTTCCGCAGGCTGCGGCGGGCGACTATTTCAACAAAACATTCGTCAATGCGAAGTACGATGCCGAAAAGGGCGAAGGTGTAACGGTGGCTAAGACCTATCGGGTGACCGCTTATCCCACCTTCCTGATCCTGAACAGTAAAGGCGAAGAGGTCGGACGCCTTCTCGGCGGAGCCAAGACTCCGGAAGATTTTATCGCCCGGGTCAAAGCGGAACTCGAAAATATCGGGAAGTAAACGGGATACCGCTATTGCGGCGGTCATAGCACCGTATCTCTGTTTCCGTCGAGCTTTATCGATAACTGACGGTATTAGTGACGAAGGGTTGCTCCATTTATGGGCAACCCTTTAATTTATAGCGGATTTGTATAGTCGTCTGTCTATATAATATTTGCTATAATTCCTGATCATGATGTTTTCTTTGGTCGGGATGAGCGGGTCCTGTGTGCAGAAAGCGGCAGCATGCGGGAAAGGTGGTATGCAAATTCAAAATGCCCCGGCCGATGCAGGTTATACTCCCGTTTGCAGGGTTTACACCAGGTCGATGCCGGCGGCACGGCATTCCGTACGCATCGTTTCGGGCCAGATGCTGCTCTGGATTTCACCGATGTGGGCTTTGCGCAGCAGGTACATGCACAGGCGGGATTGGCCGATACCGCCGCCGATCGAGAGCGGCAGTTCACCTGCCAGCAGTTTGCTGTGAAAATACAGTTCGCTTTTGTATTCCTGTCCGCGCAGTGATAACTGGCGCCGCAGTGCCGTTTCATCGACGCGGATACCCATGCTCGATATCTCGAAGGCATTGCCGAGTACCGGATTCCACAGTAACAGGTCTCCGTTCAGACCGTTATAACCTTCCTCGTTCGGAGTGCTCCAGTCGTCGTAGTCGGCTGCCCGGCCGTCGTGCGGTTCGCCGTTCGACAGTTCGCTGCCGATTCCGATTACGAATACCGCACCGTATTCCTTCGCAATGGCGTTTTCACGCTCTTTCGGGCTCAGGTCCGGATGTAGGTCGAGTAATTGCTGCGAGTGGATGAAATGAATCTCTTCGGGCAGGAAAGGTTCGATCTGCGGAAACTCGACGTAGAGTTTGTTTTCGGTTACCTTGATCGCCTCGTAAATGCGGCGCACGGTTTTTTTCAGGAACTCTACGTTGCGGTCCTCCGGGGTAATCACTTTCTCCCAGTCCCACTGGTCTACATAGAGCGAGTGGATGTTGTCCAGCTCCTCGTCCGGGCGCAGTGCGTTCATATCCGTGTAGATTCCCCGGCCCGGCTTGATGTTCATCTCTCCGAGCTTGAGGCGTTTCCATTTGGCCAGCGAGTGCACTACTTCGGCCCGGCGCTCGTCCATGTCCTTGATCGGGAATGCAACGGGCCGTTCGATACCGTTCAGGTCGTCGTTGATGCCGGTTCCGGTGAGCACGACCATCGGCGCCGTTACGCGCAGCAGCGCCAGTTGGGCTGACAGGTTTTCCTGGAACATGTCCTTGACGTGCTTGATCGCTTTTTCGTTATTTTCCGTGCTGCCGAGCAGGTTGCGGTATCCGGTGGGTTTTATTAGTGTCATTTCGATGTTGTTTGTGCGATGCGGAAACGGTGTTGCCGGCTGATATCTCTCCGGCGGATCCCTGCGGGGAACGGGGAAAAGTGTGGCTCGGAATCTCAGGGCGGTGCGGTAAATCCGGAGACGCCTCTTTCGAGGCGTCTCCGGGGATGTTATTTAACCGTAATCAGGAAGTAGTTTTTCTTGCCTTTTTGTACCAACAGGTATTTCCCCGAGAGCAGGTCGCCGCTCGTTACGACAGCATCGGTGGAGGTCACTTTTTCCTTGTTCAGTGAAACTCCGCCGCCCTGAATCAGTTTGCGGGCCTCTCCTTTCGACGGGAAGATCGCAGCCTGCTCGGTGCAGAGGTTGATAAAGCCGATGCCTGCGGCGAGTGCCGCTGCGGGAACTTCGAATTGGGGAACGCCCTCGAAAACCTGGAGGAAAGTCTGCTCGTCGATCTTGCGCAAAGCGTCGGCGGTCGCGTTTCCAAAGAGGATGGCCGATGCTTCGACGGCCTTGTCGTACTCCTCCTCGGAGTGAATCATGCAGGTAATCTCTTTGGCGAGCCGCTTCTGCAATTCGCGCAGGTGCGGCGCTTCGCGGTGTGCGGCGATCAGCGAGTCGATCGTCTCTTTGTCGAGCATCGTGAAGATTTTGATGTAGCGCTCGGCGTCTTCGTCGCTGACATTGAGCCAGAACTGGTAGAATTTGTAGGGGGACGTATAGCGCGGGTCGAGCCAGACGTTGCCCGATTCGGTTTTACCGAATTTGGTGCCGTCGGCCTTTTTGATCAACGGGCAGGTAAGGCCGAACGCTTCGCCGCCGGTCTTGCGGCGGATCAACTCCGTACCGGTGGTGATGTTGCCCCACTGGTCCGAACCGCCCATTTGCAGCTTGCAGTTCTTATGCTGGTAGAGGTGCAGGAAGTCGGTGCCTTGCACGAGTTGGTAGGTGAACTCGGTGAACGACATGCCGTCGCCTTCGCCGTTGAAGCGCTTCTTGACGGAGTCTTTCGCCATCATGTAGTTGACGGTGATGCATTTGCCGATGTCCCGGATGAATTCGAGGAACGTAAAGTTCTTCATCCAGTCGTAGTTGTTGACCATCTCCGCGGCATTCGGGGCGTCCGAAGAGAAATCCACCAGGCGGCTCAGCTGCTTCTTGATTCCTTCCTGGTTGTGGTGCAGCGTCTCTTCGTCTAGCAGGTTGCGCTCGAGCGATTTGCCCGACGGATCGCCGATCATACCGGTGGCGCCGCCGACCAGGAAGATCGGTTTGTGTCCGCAGCGCTGGAAATGCTTCAGGATCATGATGCTGACCAGATGGCCGATGTGCAGCGAATCGGCTGTCGGATCGATGCCCACATAGGCGGTCGTCATCTCTTTGGCGAGTTGCTCTTCGGTTCCGGGCATCATATCGTGCAACATGCCCCTCCACTTGAGTTCTTCTACAAAATTCATCGAATGGTTCGGTTGGTTATGGTTGGCGCAGGAGCGATTTTGGTCCGGCGCACGTCAATTCGCACAAAAATAGTCAAATTCCGCCAAACGGCGGTGATTTTACAAAAATTCAGCGACTACGAAAGTGCTGCCGCCGATATAGATCATGTCTTCCGCTCGGGCCAGTTCGCGGGCGCGAGCGACTGCGGCGGGTACTGTCGGTGCTGTTTCGCCCTGGAGTCCGTATTCGGCTGCCCGGCGGGCGAGGATGTGCTCGTCGAGCGCCCGTTCGATTCCGGCCCGGGTAAAGATATAGTGCGCCTCTTTGGGCAGCAACGGCAGAACTTTGGACAGATCTTTATCGGCGACGAATCCTAGCACCATATACAGCTTGTGGAACTGTTGCCGGGCGATCTGTGCCGCAATTTCACGCAATCCGCCTTCATTGTGGCCGGTATCGCATACGGTGAGCGGTGCATGACCGACGATCTGCCAGCGCCCCAGCAGTCCGGTCGAATCCGCGCATGCGGCCATCCCTTTTTGCACGGCCTCGCGCGGAATCCGCAGGCCGCCCGAGCCGTTGAGGACATCGAGTACCGTAAGGGCCGTGAGGATATTCTTACGTTGGTAGTCTCCCAACAGGTCGGTGCAAAGTATGAATGTTTCACCGTCGAGCAGGTTTTCGATGGTGAATTGCTGCAGGACACGGGGTGTTGCAGGCACTTGTCCGCAGGAGTCTTGCGGGAGCGTCATACCAGTCTTCGGGCTCCCGGTCATGGGTATCATCTCTCCATTGTTCGCTTGATTTACAATATGGTAGGTTTGATCGGCGAACAGGATCGGTGCACAGCACTTCTTGGCCCGAGCGATGAACGTGAGCTGGCTTTCGATCTGGCTCTCGCCGATCACTACCGGAGTCATCTCCTTGATGATTCCGGCCTTTTCACCGGCTATTTTTTCGAGCGTGTCGCCGAGAAATTGCGCATGATCCCAGCTGATATTCGTGATGACGCTGACTAGTGGGCGGATAACGTTCGTCGAGTCGAGCCGTCCGCCCATACCCACTTCGATTACCGCAATGTCTACTCCTTCCCGGGCGAAGTGGTCGAATGCGATAGCGGTCGAAATCTCGAAAAACGACGGCCGAATCCGGTCGATCGCTTCGCGGTGGCTGCTGACGAAGGCCACCACCGCTTCTTCGGAGATCATCTCTCCGTTGACGCGAATGCGCTCGCGGAAATCTTTCAGGTGCGGCGACGTGAACAATCCCGTACGGTATCCGGCGGCTTGCAGGACGGCTGCAGTCATGTGCGAGACGGAGCCTTTGCCGTTTGTGCCTGCGACATGGACGCTCCGGAAACGGCGGTGCGGTTCGCCCAACTCTTTTTCGAGTTCGGTGATGTTGCCGAACCCGGGTTTGTAGGCGTTGCCGCCGATGTGCTGGAAAACGGGAAGCGAATGGTAGAGGAAATGGAGTGTTTCAGCGTAAGTCATTGTTCGGGTAAATCGGGTTTGCAATGCAATTGCGCGGAATAGCGCTGTCGTGTTTATTGATCGGGTAAATGATCGCGGTTGATTCCGCAAGGCTTGCTTCTGTCCGGCGGATTTCAATCGTTCAAGTGGCTGCGTTTGCGCACCCGGTAAG
>ERZ773109.1157-NODE-1157-length-15573-cov-7.332582_pt1 | contig 15573 bp, 13 predicted proteins | sample MGYA00580569_ERZ773109 | MGnify/ENA primary metagenome ERZ773109 (study PRJEB29015, sample SAMEA2737852) | human gut metagenome | biome: human gut; feature: human-associated habitat; material: faeces | place: China | collected 2012 ...
ACAATAGTTGGGCTTGCCCCTGCGAAGATAGCTAGCTGCCGGGTCCTTTTTTTTTGCCTTTTTTGTAGTTTTATTGTAAAATCATGAGTTGTATGGAGATTGAAATTATGAAAAAAATTGGATTTAATAATCAAAAATATTTAGAAATGCAGTCAGAGCATATTAAAGAAAGAATTTCTCAATTTGGAGATAAATTATATTTGGAGTTTGGTGGAAAATTATTTGATGATAATCATGCTTCTCGTGTATTACCTGGATTTTCGCCAGATTCAAAATTACAAATGTTGATGCAGTTAAAAGATGATGCTGAAATTGTCATTGTCATTAATGCTAATGATATTGAACAAAATAAAACTCGTTCCGATTTACAAATTACATATCAAGAAGATGTTTTACGTTTGATCAATGAATTTACACAAAGAGGATTATATGTTGGAAGTGTTGTTGTAACACAATACAATCGTCAAAAAGCAGTTGATTTATTTAAAGCTCGTTTGAAACGTAGAAAAATTGACGTATATTTCCACTACTTTATTGAAGGATATCCTACGGATACTAAAAAAATCATTTCGGATTCTGGATTTGGAAAGAATGATTATGTTAAGACAACAAGACCTTTAGTGGTTGTAACAGCACCTGGTCCTGGTAGTGGTAAAATGGCTACTTGTTTATCACAGTTATATCATGAACATAAACATGGCATTAAGGCTGGATACGCAAAATATGAAACGTTCCCTATTTGGAATTTGCCTTTGAATCATCCTGTTAATTTAGCTTATGAGGCTGCAACTGCAGATTTGGCCGATGTAAATATGATTGACCCATTCCATTTACAGGCTTACAATGAAGTAACAGTTAACTATAATCGTGACATTGAAATTTTTCCTGTCCTAAAGAACATTTTTGAAGAAATATATGGTTCAAGTCCTTATCAAAGTCCAACAGATATGGGTGTAAATATGGCGGGTTTATGTATTAGTGATGATGAAGCATGTTGTAATGCAAGTAACCAGGAAATCATTCGTCGTTATTTTGTAAGTAAAACAAGATATGCTCATGAACTATGTTCATATGAAGAAGTTCAAAAACAAGAAGTTGTTATGAACAAAGCGGGTATTACAGAATTAGATCGTCCTTGTGTTGTGGCTGCACGTAAAAAAGAAGAACAAACTCATTCTTTCTCTGGGGCTATTGAATTGGATGATGGAACAATTATTACAGGAAAAACAACGAATTTAATGGGTGCTTGTTCAGCTGTTTTAATGAATGTATTAAAACATCTTGCAGGAATTGATAAAAAGAAAGTTTTAATTTCACCAGAAGCTATTTTACCTATTCAAAACTTAAAGACAGAATATTTAGGTTCGGTAAATCCTAGACTTCACTCAAATGAAATTTTAATTGCGTTATCTGTTTCTGCTTTGCATAGTGAAGATGCAAAAAAAGCATTAGCTATGTTACCAAAATTAAAAGGTATGCAGGCACATGTAACTTGTGATGTTGCGGATGTAGATTTAAGTATTTATGCGAATTTAGGCATTATGCTTACATATGATGCTAATAAAAAATAGGAGGTTTCTATGGCAAAATCAATTCCTAGCTCTGGAGCAGGAGCTGTTCGTATTATTTTAAAAAATAAGGATGCTTTCCATTTTGATTTAAGAGAAAAGAAAGAAGAAAATGGAAAAGTAAGCTATTTATTTGATGTGTATTATGAAAATACTACAGGTACTTTAAATGTATTGATGGAAAACAACGAGCCTGTCATTGCCGCATTAAACTTAAGTTTGGGTAAAGTTATAACTTTATCTAATGATACAAACTTAAAAAAATTATGTAATTACGTAGTAGATCAGGTGAACGCATAATGAAGATAAGATTGCATGTTGTTGTAGACAAAGAAGATGATGCGGTTGTTGAAGTTGTTCAAAATGCATTGAATGAAATTTGCGCAAAGATGTCTTATTCTCCAAGTCGTTTACAGCCAAGTTTAGCTGGTTGCATGGAATTTTATGCGACAAGTGATTTGAGTGAAGATGAAATTGATGATTTATTATCAAAATTGAATAATGACTGGGATGGAGAAAGCGATGATTGTCAGGCTTATAGCTTTAATACGACAATGTTTCATCCAAATGTTTACTACTTACAATTCCAATCTTTCTAGGACATACTATGATTGATTATACAGAGGGTTCAAATAAACAATATCATACTCAATTAGAGGAAAGTGATGTTGGTGAATATGTCATTTTGACGGGAGATCCCAAAAGAGTAAAGGATATCGCAGCTTATTTAGATGGTGCCTATTTTGTTGCGGATAACCGTGAATATGTTACATATTCAGGATATATAAATGGGGTTTTGTGCAGTGTTGTTTCTACTGGTATTGGTGGAGCTAGTACTGCAATCGCAATGGAAGAGCTTGTACAACTCGGTTGTCATACATTCTTACGTGTAGGTACTTGTGGAGGTATGCGACTTGATGTTTTAGGTGGAGATATTGTGATTGCGAGCGGTGCTATTCGCCAAGAAGGTACAACACGTGAATATGCACCTATAGAATTTCCGGCAGTTTGTCATTTTGATGTTTTAAGTGCTCAAGTAGAAAGTGCTAGAAAACTTGGCCTTTCTTATCATGTTGGTGTTGTTCAAAGCAAAGATTCTTTCTTTGGCCAACATGCACCTGAAACAATGCCAGTTTATCAAGAGTTACAAAACAAATGGGATGCGTATTGTAAACTAGATTGTTTAGCATCTGAAATGGAATCAAGTACAGTGTTTATCGTAGGACAAACGCGTCACGTTCGCAGTGGAGCTATGTTTTTGTGCTTGGCAAACCAGGAAAGAGAAAAAGCAGGATTAACCAATACACAGAATCATGATTTAAAACCATTGATGGAATGTGCTGTTTTAACATTGAAAAATTTGATACAAAAAGATGAGGCTGAGAATCACTAAGATCTCAGCCTTTTTAATACATTTGGGATGTTGTTGATAATATCTTCTGGCATAAAACTTGCCGAATCTATATCAAGTTTGGCACTTTGCGAATGAATATAGGTAGCACATAGAGCGGCTTGTAAACTATCTTTGCACTGTCCAAGCATCGCAACAACAATACCACATAAAATATCTCCGCTGCCGCCTTTTGCCAGACCTGCATTTTGTGCATCTAAGACATAGACATTGCTTTGATGGGCAATATAGGTTTGACTTGATTTTAGTATTAGTACACAGCTTGGATATTCTTTTGAAAAGTCGAGAGCTACTTCGAATGGGTTTGATAAAATGGTTGAAACATTTATACCTGTTAAATCGGACATTTCTTTAATATGCGGAGTTAAAATTGTGGTTTCATTTCGTTTTAATAAATCAATGTTTTTTTGAGCAGCCCATAATGCATCGGCATCAAGTACTATTTTTTTATCACTCTTTAAAGCTTGTTCAACTAAAGCGATAGTAATGTTGTTTTTTTGCATGCCATTTCCAATGGAAAGAATTGAATAATTATTTATATTTTGTTTCAACAATTCAATAGCTTTAGAGCTAAAGATACCATTGTGATCGGCACATTGAAGAAGCATATAAAAATCGGATTTGATTGCGAGAACATTAGAAATACATTCTGGAACCATCAGAGTAAGAGTTCCAATACCACTTTTATAAGCACTCAAACTTGCCATATGGATTGCACCATGCATGTTTTGGCTTCCACCAATCATTAGGGCTTTTCCAAAAGTTGATTTATGCGCATTCAATGGACGATTTGGAAGATGGATATCTTCCTCATTAAGCACTTTAATTTTGTCCATGCACTTTTGATGAAGAATCTGAGGAATTCCAATATCTACAAGGTATAATTTACCACAATGATTTTTTCCTTCATTTAGCCATTGTCCTTGTTTGTAGCAATCTAAACTAATTGTATAATCGGCATGAATGGCGCATCCAAGAACATTTCCCATAGTGGAATCAATGCCGCTAGGTATATCAATACTGATGATGGTTGAATGGGATGCATTCACAGTTTGAATCATCGCTTTATAAAATCCAGTAATATCTCTAGATAGTCCGTTGCCAAAAAGGCAATCAATGTAAATGTCATAAGTCACATTAGGAAGATTTTGACTGAATGGAATCTTTAAATTCTGTATCATTTGAAATTGAATTTTTTCTTCATCCGACATCTTTTTAATTTCTGGAACCACCACATATAGATTTGGATATTTTGGCTGTAGAAGTCTTGCGATTGCAAGTCCATCGGCACCATTATTTCCAGGGCCACAAAGAATGCAGATAGATTGGTTAGTATTTGCGATTTGTTCAATGATTTCGGCTGATTTTATAGCTGCATGTTCCATCAAAATCAAGCTATGAATTTGGTATGTTTTGATGGCTGCATGATCAATGTTTCGAGCCGTCGTTTGCGTATGTATATAGGCTGGATACATATTCTCACACTCCTTATCTTTACTATACTCTTAATGTGTAAAAAATCATAATACTTTTAAGGATGTATGTTATAATTATGAAATTGGGGGTATTTATTCTATGTCGAAATCTTCAGCGGCTAAAAAGTCGATTATTGTGGGCGGCCTGATAGGAACGGGCGGTCTATTTGTATCAAAACTAATTGGATTGGCTTATACAATTCCATTTTCATATATACTTCAGTCGGAAGCGTATCAGTCTGTTTATGCGCAATCTTATAATATATATGCGTATTTATTGACGATATTTCAATCGGGAGTCCCATTTGCGGTGGCCACACTTGTAGCACGATATATTGCGTTAGAAGATGCGAAAAGTGTTATTTTAGTAAAGAAAATAGCTTTTGCGATTTTAGGCTTAACGGGATTTGTCGGCATGATTCTATTATTTACATTATCGAATGTGATTGCGCCGGCCATGGTTGCCAAAAATGCCGATATCATGGCAAATTGTTTGAAAATATTATCTTTGGCAATTTTCCTTGTTCCTGTATTGTCTGCTTTTCGAGGATATTATCAAGGCTTAAAAGAAATGGAAGAATATGCTTTTTCACAAGCTTTCGAACAAGTATTTCGAGTTGCGTTTTTACTAAGTGCAGCATGCCTTGTAGTCTATGCGTTTGGCTGGGATAAAAAGTATGCATTATATGCGGCGGTTATGTCAACTTCAGTGGCAACGATTGCGGCAATTGCTCAATTTGCGTATTTTGATCGTAAACACCAATGTGTAGTGGATGAAATGGTACAAAGACAAACGACACGTTCTCATTCAGCTAAGAAAATCTTCAGAGAAATTCTTATCCTAGCTATTCCTTATTTAGTGGTTGCGATTTTAGGAAATATTGACCAGGTATTTAATGGTTTCTTACTTCCTACAGGTTTAAAGATGCATTATAATGCCGAAGATACAACGACTGTTATTTCTGCATCAAACTATGTGGCAGGTAAATTAAATGCGATCCCAATGATTTTGGGTCCTGGTTTTGCGACAGCGATAATTCCGCATATTTCAGAGGCTTTGTCAAAGAAAAATTATAAGTTAGTTAAGAAAAATGTGTTGGATAGTATCAACGTTGTTTTATATGTAGCTATTCCTGTATCGTTTTGTATTTTTGCGTATGCAGGACCATTGAATTACACGTTATATTATTCCGAAAACTTAGAATTGTGTACATTCGTTGTACAATGGATGGCTTTGGAAGGTTTCTTATCTACATTAGCTCCGTTAGTTACGAATTTAATGGTTTCTTTGGAATTAAGAAAAAATGTATTAAAAAATCTCGCGATTGGTGTATTGATCAAAGGAGTACTTTTGATTCCATTTGTATGGATCATGGGGATCGCGGGTGCAGTTATTTCAAGCTTTATTGGTACAGGATATATCATTTATAAAAATTTAAAAGAGATTCAAGATGTATACAACATTTCATATCGTAAAACTTCAATTATTGTAGTGCGTATTTTGATTGGATTGTTCGCGTTATGGATTACTTCAATACTTCTATCGAAAGTTGGATTGTATGGTGTTGAAGGATCAAAACTTTCATGTCTGTTCAAGATGTGTTTAAATGGATTATTAAGTGTAATTGTATATGTGGTAGTTACTTTGTATTTAAAAGTTCCACAAAGTATTTTTCATTTTCAACTAAGAAAGAAATCGGGTGTATAAAATGTATGATGTAGTAGTTGTTGGAGCTGGACATGCCGGAATTGAGGCTTGTTTAGCTGCAAGTCGTATGAATAAAAAAACGGCTATTGTTACTTTAAGTAAAGATATGATTGGTTCGATGCCATGCAATCCTAGCGTGGGTGGACCGGCAAAAGGAATCGTAGTTCGAGAAATTGATGCCTTGGGTGGTATGATGCCTGTTGCGGCTGATAAAACGGCTTTACAGTTTAAGATGTTGAATACGACAAAAGGGCCTGGAGTCTGGAGTTTGCGTGTTCAAAGCGATAAGATTGCCTACAAACGTTTTATGAAAAAGGCATTAGAAGAACAGGAAAATTTAGATATTATTGAGGCAGCATGCAAGATTGTTGTGATCAAGGATGGAAAAGCTTGTGGTGTTGAGTTAGAAGATGGAACATTTATTGAAAGTAAGACAGTTGTCTTGACGACAGGTACTTATATGACAAGTAATGTTTTAAGAGGTCACACTTCCACTGTTTCAGGACCAGAAAATCAAAGGACGGTCAATACGTTGTCAGAATCATTGCGTGAAGCAGGAATTAAAACTTTCCGTTTAAAGACGGGTACACCACCTCGTATCAAAATGGATACAATTGATTTTACTAAGGCAGAACCTCAGCCAGGGACAAATCAATTTTTACGCTTTAGTGAGACAACAAAACAAGAGGATGTATTACCTTTCGAGAAACAAGAGATTTGTCATTTGATTTATACACAGCCAGAAACGCATGAAATCATACATACCCATTTGCATGATTCTGCCATGTATTCTGGTTTAGTAAAAGGGGTAGGGCCTCGTTATTGTCCAAGTATTGAAGATAAATTGGTTCGTTTTGCGGATAAAGAAAGACATCAGCTTTTCTTAGAGCCTGAATCTAAAGAATTAGATACAATCTACATTCAGGGATTCTCCACATCGATGCCTATTGATGTACAGGAAAAGATGGTTCATTCTTTGCCTGGTCTTGAAAATTGCGTGATTGAAAAATATGCGTATGCGATTGAATATGATGCGATTGATCCACTTCAGATGAAGCCAAATATGGAAAATAAAATAGTTGAAAATTTATTTACGGCAGGACAGGTCAACGGTACGAGTGGATATGAAGAAGCGGCTGGTCAAGGATTGATGGCTGGTGCGAATGCGGCATTGAAAGTAGATGGTAAAGAACCATTGGTTCTTCGTCGTGATGAAGCTTATATTGGTGTCATGTTAGATGATTTATGTACAAAAGGAACTAAGGAACCTTATCGTTTATTAACTTCAAGAGCGGAATATCGTTTGTTGTTGCGTCATGATAATGCGGATCAAAGATTGCTTGAAAAAGGTTATGAAATTGGATTGGTTTCACAAGAAAGATATGATGCATTTAAAAAGAAGATGGATGATATTGAAGTTGCTCGAGAAGAACTTTCAAATGCTCATATTAAACCAAATAGTGAAGTCAATGAATATCTTGAAAGTTTAGGCTTTGAACCGTTGGCACATGGATGTAGTGCATTGGATTTGATCAAGCGTCCAAAAATTACAGTTAAGGGCTTAGAAAAATATACTGGATTGAATTATGAAGACCAAATCAATGAGCAGATTGAGATCCAAACCAAGTATGCAGGTTATATTGCGAAGGCAAAGCGTGATGCGAAACATTTGCAGCAAATGGAAAAGATGAAGCTTCCTGCAGATTTGGATTATGAAAATATGGATAATTTATCTTTGGAGGCAAGACAAAAATTAACAGCTATCAAGCCTCTAACTTTGGGACAGGCGAGTCGTATTTCTGGTATAAATCCGAGTGATATTGCGATTTTAGCTATGCGTGTGAAATAATTTGCATTGAAATCGTTTTCAATTATATGATATAGTTAAAAGGGGATAAAAATATGAAGGGAAAACGAAAAAAAGTTCAACATTTCTTTGTATATATCGCAATGCTGGTTATGTCTGGCTTTTTAATCATGGGCGGTTTGCAGCAATTGTCAATGACGCATGAGTTAAAGTCGAGCATTGTTCAAAAGAAAAAAGAAAAAAAGGAATTGTCTTCTAAAAAGAAAGAATTGGAGAAGGCAAAACAGAATCTGACAAATCCAGATTATGTTGAATATATTGCGCGTGGAAAATACTTAGTGACAAAAGAGGGGGAGCAAGTATTTAAATTTCCAAGTAAAGACTAACTAGGCCGTTCGGTCTAGTTTTTTTATGCAAAATAAAAAAAAGTGCATAAGCACTTTTCATGTTTATATGGTGAAGCCGATGCGATTTGAACGCACACGAGCATTACTCACTACCCCCTCAAAGTAGCGTGTCTACCAATTCCACCACGGCCTCATAGCGTTAAAATATTACACTATTTTACTGAGTTTGGCAACACATTCAAGTCCGGTTGTTTGACAAAACATATCTACGGGTTGAACGTATTCGCATTGGTATCCATAATTTTTAAAAATTTTTAAATCTCGAGATAACGTTTTAGGGTTGCAAGAAACATATACAATCTTTTCTGGCTGCATGGTCACCGTATCTTGGATTCCGTTTTCTGTCATTCCTTTTCTTGGTGGATCAATAAAAACGACATCAATTTTATCGTCTTTATGTTCGTGCGCAAAATCTGTAGCATCCTGACAAACATAGTGACAATTATCAAGGTGATTCATTTTTGTGTTGTCGTTGGCATTATCAACAGCTTCTTTAACGATTTCAACACCAATTACACTTTTGGCATGTTTACTGACAGCCATTCCGATTGTTCCAGTTCCTGCATACATGTCAATGCATGTTTCGTTTCCAGAAAGATTGGCGGCTTTAATGGCTTGATTGTATAAAACTTCCATTTGGGTAGGATTGACTTGAAAGAAGGATTTAAAGTGTAATTTTACTTTATTGCCTAAACATTCTTCAATGATATAGTCATTGCCATATAAAACTTTATATGTATCACCTAAGATCACATTGTCATTTCGGGTGTTGTAGTTGAATACAATACTTGTGATGTTTGAGAATGTGTTTTTTAATAGTGCAGACAAAGATAAAATAGGCTTTTCACTTTTACCAACAAATACCACTTGAATTTCATTTGCACTAGAATGACGGATAAAGATGTGGCGTAAGCCTTCTGCCATTTTAAGAGTGATGTGGTTTTGAATGAAGCTAAATACTTCATTGATTGCGTGATCTTGAATCTTGCATTCTTTGCATGTGACGACATCGTTTGAGTGTTGTCTATAAAATCCCATAAGCACGTTTCCATCTTTGATTTTAACTGGAAATTGTGCTTTGTTGCGATAGTACCAAGGAAAATCCATTTCTAGAATAGGTTTTACTTCTATGTCTTCAAATAATTTTTTTACATGTTTATATTTGTAGTCTAATTGATACGTGTATTTCATGTGTTGTAGTTGACATCCACCGCATGTTTTGGCAACTTCACAAGTTAATTCTTGGCGGTTTATACTTGGCTCTAAAAGTTGTGTAATAATGCCAAACGCATATTTTTTATTTACCTTTACAATTTTGATTTTTGCCTTTTCACCAATCAATAAGTTTGGAACAAAGACAACCATATCGTCAATTTTTACAACGCCGCTATTTAAATCTGTATCATCGATACATGTTACTATATATTCTTCATTTTTTTTCATACATATTTATGATATCTAAAAAATCTAGAATTGACAAATGGAATTATTATAGTAATATATATAGCGTACTATATAAATGTATAGCGTGCTATGAAAATGAGGTGAAGACAGTGTGTGACAACAATGATATTGGTTTTTATTTTAGTTTAATCAAGAAAAAAATGGACAAACATATGAATGAAGGTTTAAAAAAATATGATTTAACGAAATCTCAACAAGATGTCTTAGGTTATCTGCATTTTACAGATAAGGATCCAGTCATTCAAAGAGATATTGAGGAGCATTTTCATATTTCGAATCCAACGGTTACAGGAATTTTAAATCGTTTGGAACAGAAGGGATTTATTGAAAGAAAGCGTAATCCTAAAGATAAACGAGTTCGTGCAATTGTGTTGACTCAAAAAGAGCAGGATCTGCATGAAGATATTGTGCAGCAGATTCGTACAATGGAATCTAGATTTGGAAATGCGTTGGGTGAAGAAAAGAAGGTGCAGTTGTTAGAAATCTTGAAGGAGTTAGCTGAAAATTTAGAATAATGGAGGTTTTATTATGGTCAAAACTTTATTGAATGAGGTTAAAGAATATAAAAAGGACACGTTATTGAGTCCGGTTTATGTCTCAATCGAAGCCATACTTGAAGTGTTTATTCCGTTTTTGATGGCATTATTAGTGGATAATGGTATTGAAAAAGGAAATATGGGTTCAATTTGGTTTTATGGGATTTTAATGTTGGTGGCAGCCTTTGTATCGCTATGGGCTGGAGCTAAAAGTGGAAAGCATGCGGCAATCGCATCGAGTGGTTTTGCGAAGAATTTAAGAAAAGCAGAGTATCGTAATATTCAAAACTTTTCTTTTTCAAATATTGACGCTTATTCAACAAGTGGCTTGATCACACGTATGATGACGGATGTGACAAATATTCAAAATGCATATCAGATGATTATTCGTGTTTGTGTTCGTGCACCATTGATGTTGATCGCATCTTTGGCTATGGCTTTTATCATTAATAAACAAATGGCTTTGATTTTTGTGGTTGTTGTATTTGTTTTAGGGGTCATTTTATTTGGCATTATTTTTATTGTAAGTCCTATCTTTAGTCGATTGTTTTCCCGTTATGATTTCTTAAATGCGAGTATTCAAGAAAATATTTTGGAAATTCGTGTTGTGAAATCTTTCGTTCGTAAGGATCATGAAATTGATAAATTTCGTAAAGAAAGTGAGACTATTTTTAGTATTCAAGGAAAGGCTGAAAAAATCTTAGTATTTAACTCGCCTGTTATGCAGCTTTGTATGTATGCGACGATTCTTTTGATTTCATGGTTAGGCGCTCATCAAATTGTGGCACAAAATATGACAACTGGAGAATTGATGTCTTTATTTACATATACTGCAAGTATTTTGATGTCATTGATGATGATGAGTATGATATTTGTCATGGTGACAATGTCGATTGCGAGTGGAAAACGTATTGCCGAAGTATTAACTCAAGAATCCGATTTAACAAGTCCTGAAAATGGTATTCAAACAGTAGAAAATGGAACGATTGATTTTGAAGATGTTTCTTTTCATTATGGCAATGATGAAGATATTTTAAGTCATATTGATTTGCACATTCCTTCAGGATCAACCTTAGGAATTCTTGGAGCAACAGGCTCTAGTAAATCGAGTTTAGTCCAATTGATTCCACGTTTATATGATGTAACACAGGGTAGTGTAAAAGTAGCGGGAATGGATGTGCGTGATTATGATTTAAAAGTATTACGTGACAATGTGGCGATGGTTCTACAAAAGAATGTTTTATTCTCAGGAACAATCAAAGAGAATATGCGTTGGGGAAATCCAAATGCGACAGATGAAGAAATCGTGGAAGCTTGTAAATTAGCGCAGGCAGATGAATTCATTCAATTGATGCCAAATAAATATGATACGTATATTGAGCAAGGTGGTACGAATGTTTCGGGTGGACAAAGACAGCGTTTGTGTATCGCAAGAGCTATACTAAAGAGTCCTAAAATTTTGATTTTGGATGATTCTACAAGTGCAGTAGATACAAAAACAGATGCCTTGATTCGTCAGGCTTTCTTAGAGAAGATTCCACATACAACAAGAATCATTATTTCGCAGCGTGTTTCAAGTATCCAGGATGCAGATCAGATTCTTGTGATTGAGGATGGAAAAGTTTCTGGTTTAGGTACGCATGAAGAATTATTAAAATCGAATGCGATGTATAAAGAAACATTTGAAGCACAAAATAAGAGAGGTGATTTTGATGAACAATAGAGATACAAATAGTTTAAAGCGTGTTATTAAAGAAACAATCACTTCTTATAAAATTGAAAGCTTTATTGTCTTAGTGTTGATTGTTGTATCAAGTGTTGCCAATGTATATGGTAGTATGTTTTTAAAGAGCTTGATTGATGATTATATTGTTCCATTATTATCACAAACCGTTCCAAATTATGCACCTTTATTAAATGCGTTAATGGAATTGGCAATGATTTATGGCGTGGGTATTTTAGCTACGTATGGATTTAACCGTATCATGGTTACTATTTCATTGGGTACTTTAAAACATATTCGTGATGAATTGTTTGAACATATGCAGACATTGCCATTACGATTCTTTGATACACATGCACATGGGGATATCATGTCAGTTTATACAAATGATACGGATACTTTAAGACAGTTGATTTCACAAAGTATTCCTCAGGTTATTGTATCTTTAATGACGATTGTTTCGGTGACAATTTCTATGTTTATCTTAAATGTTCCGTTAGCAATTTTAACCATCGCATGTGGTTTATTGATGGTTTATACTTCTAAAAAGATTTCGGCAAAATCAGGTAAATACTTTATTGCGCAACAAAAACAATTGGGTGTTGAAAATGGTTTTATTGAAGAAATGATGGAAGGCAGTAAGGTCATTAAAGTATTTACGCATGAAGAACAAAGTATCAAAGATTTTGATCAAGTAAATGAATCGTTGTTTGAAGCAAGTGCCAATGCGAATACGTTTGCGAACGTTTTAATGCCAGTCGTAATGAATATTGGGTACATTTCTTATGTACTTGTTGCGGTAGTTGGTTCTATCTTTGCCCTAAATCATATTGCAGGATTAACATTAGGTGGCATTGCCGCTTTCTTACAATTAAATCGTAGTTTCACAAATCCAATTGGACAAATTAGTATGCAGCTAAATGCAGTAATAATGGCAGATGCAGGAGCTAAGCGTATTTATGAAATCATAGATACGGAAAGTGAAGTGGATGATGGTGTCGTGACTTTAGAACAAATTGATCATGATCACTGGGCTTGGCATCATCCAAGAAAAGATGGACAAGATGAATTGGTTCCACTTCGTGGAGATGTTCGTTTTGAAAATGTGAACTTCTCTTATAATCCAGATAAACAGATTTTATTTGATGTTTCTCTATTTGCGAAGCCAGGACAAAAAATTGCCTTTGTAGGAGCTACAGGTGCTGGTAAAACAACAATCACGAATCTAATCAATCGTTTTTATGATATTCAATCGGGTTCCATTACGTATGATGGTATTGATGTAAAACTAATCAAGAAAGCAGATCTTAGAAAATCATTGGGTATTGTATTACAGGATACAAACTTATTTACCGGTACCATTATGGATAATATTCGTTATGGTCGTTTAGATGCGAGTGATGAAGAGTGTATTGCGGCAAGTAAGTTAGCGAATGCACATGAATTTATTAAACACTTAGAACATGGTTATGACACAATGATTCATGCAGGTGGAGAATCTTTATCGCAAGGACAAAGACAACTTTTATCCATTGCACGTGCAGCTGTTGCCAATCCTCCTGTTTTGATTTTGGATGAAGCAACAAGTTCCATTGATACACATACAGAAAGAATCGTTCAGGAAGGTATGGATAAGTTGATGGAAGGAAGAACAGTATTTGTGATTGCACATAGACTTTCAACTATCCAAAATAGTGATGCGATCATGGTGTTAGAACAAGGTCATATTATTGAGCGTGGTAATCATGAGGACTTGTTGAAACAAAAGGGTAAATACTATCAATTGTACACGGGTGCTTTTGAATTAGACTAAATATTTAAATTTTGGCTTGCATATATTTCGGTTATGTTATAAAATATATGCGTTGTCGACGTAGCTCAGCTGGATAGAGCATGCGCCTTCTAAGCGCACGGTCGGGGGTTCGAATCCCTCCGTCGACGCCATCTAGTGAATAAAGCCTTTATATAAAGGCTTTTTTGCTATTTATAGATAGTTTTGAAAACCTTTTTGAAAACCTTTTAAAAAAAAGTGGTAAAAACAATTGCGAAAATAACACCTTAAATGCTGTTATACGACCGATTATAGTTATTGCTATAAATTATACTAATTCATTAATGATGTGCCTTAAAATGCATTTAAAGTTCGTTAAAATTTAAAATAAAAATGCTAGATTGTTTGATGTAACTTGTAAAAGTTGTGTAAGTAATCTTTGCAATTGTCAACTTATAATCAAGAAAAATGATGGGTATTAATTCTTAAGATATGTTGATCTCAGCTGTATATGAAGAAGATGGTCACACTAGTAAAATGATGTGCTTTAAATTGAATTGCACAATGAGCAACTCTCTAATATAAGGGGGTTGCTCATTGTTGTTATTAAATTCGTGTAGAAAATTAATATAGCAACTAATTTAATACCACATAGATAATACGACACCTTTTTTAATGTTGATGAGGTGGTTAAATTGATTGTAGTAAATAAAAAAATAGTTAATTAGCATAGTTTGGCGACAGACTAATTAACTATTGAGTTCGAAGAATCAATAAGAATTGAATCTTCTTTGAAGATTATAACACAGTTCTTATTGCTTCTTTCAAATTTTTTGTAATGGAAGGAGTTTTTTTATATGCAATTTTTAAGATTCTCCGGAAAGGAGAAAACCAATGGATCTATATGATATGAGGGAAGATGAATACTTATCTTACGATCAAATCATAGAGATGGATGTAGAGCTAGATTATTTGGTTGATACCCTAATAAGAGATAAATGTGTATCCGTTCTATCTGCTTTACCCAAGATGGGCAAGACATCATTCGCAATTTCATTAGCTTATGCAATAGCTAATGGAACAGAATTTCTTGGACTAAAGACTAAACAAAGAAATGTTTTATATATTTGTTTGGATGATTGTAAAGAAGTCATTGCCGAAAGATGTAAAAAAATGAAATTAGGAGAAGAATCCAATCTCTCATTTCAATTTACAAAGAATGCCAGAGTCAGTAATTTAGAAGCATTGATTATTAAACATGCAATGTGGGGAAGACGTTTTGGTTTTGTGATTATTGATATGTTGAATGACATTCGAGAAGTAGATTCTGGAATGGAATACAACTTCAATGAAATGAAAAAAGACATACAAACTGTTAGAAAAGTTTGTGATGATTTCAATCTATCAATCTTGTTACTACACCATAATAAAAAGAGAAAAGAAGAAAACTTTGTGAATGATTTTAATGGTAGTACAGCGCTTGCTGGAACCATTAATGGATCCATTCTAAGTTTAAACAAAACAAGTCCTTTAGCCGACAATGCGATTCTTCATGTATCAGGAAGAAATGTTCCATCTAGTGAATTAAATTTGAAATTCAACAAAGAACGCATTTTATATGAGCTACAAGAGGAAATGGTTGAAGAGGTTGGTACTACGTCAAGAAAAAGGACTCATAAAATAGATAAATTCTAAATTCTAAT
>ERZ773109.1175-NODE-1175-length-15471-cov-3.165672_pt1 | contig 15471 bp, 12 predicted proteins | sample MGYA00580569_ERZ773109 | MGnify/ENA primary metagenome ERZ773109 (study PRJEB29015, sample SAMEA2737852) | human gut metagenome | biome: human gut; feature: human-associated habitat; material: faeces | place: China | collected 2012 ...
AAACACGGGGACCCAAATCGCGGCCCACCGGCGAAGCGCCGAACAGGGCGATCTGCGGTTGTTCTTCTTTGAAAATGCCGCAGATGATTGCGGCGTGGGGCAGGGTCCGGTACGGGGTGAGGCACTCGGCATCAGCGATATGGATCGTGTCGGCACCGTACTGGGCCAGTTCTTTTTCGATGCCGTCGAGTTTGGATCCGATGGCGAGCGCTTCGAGCTCACAGCCGAGCGTGTCGGCCAATACCCGGCCTTTGGTCAGCAACTCCAGCGACACATCGGCCACTTTGCCGTCCTCTATCTCACAATATACGAATATGTTGTTCATCTGTTTTGATTTTTAGCGGTTGGGGTTAGCCTATCCCAGCGTGTGGCTGGCGATCAGTTCCTGCATCAGCGAGTCGATGTCGCGGTCGTCGGCGGTGAGTCTTTTCGCCTCCTTGGCGGCAAATACCACGTTGTCGATCTTCTTGACCTTCGTCGGCGAGCCGGTGAGTCCCAGTTGCTGGTCGTCGGCATCGATGTCGGCTACGCTCCACTCGTTGATGTTGAGGTAGGGCCGTTCCGAGCGCAGGTCGGTGTAGTCTTCCTGGGCTTCCTGCATCTCGCTCGCGGTTTTGGCGTATTTGCATTTCATAACCAGTTTGGCATGGCGCGGACGGCATTCGGGAGCCGATCCGTTGACGGTCATCACCAGCGGCAACGGGCAAGCTACGGTTTCGATACCGTGTTCCAGCCGACGTTTGATTACCAGTTCGTCACCCTCGACGCCTACGATCTCTTCGGCGTAAGTGATTTGCGGCCAACCCAATTTTTCAGCCACCTGCGGACCGACTTGTGCGGTATCGCCGTCGATGGCCTGCCGGCCTGCGACGATGATGTCGGGCTTCATGTTGAGGATGGCCCGTGACAGGGCGTATGAGGTGGCCAGCGTGTCCGAGCCTGCGAATTTACGGTCGGAAAGCAGTACGCCGCCGTCGGCTCCGCGGTACATGCCTTCGCGAATGATTTCGGCGGCGCGGCCCGGGCCCATCGTCAGGATCTCCACCGTGCTGCCGGGGAACATGTCCTTCAGCACGAGGGCTTGCTCCAGTGCGTTGAGGTCTTCGGGGTTGAAGATAGCCGGAAGCGCGGCGCGGTTCACCGTGCCGTCGGCCTTCATGGCGTCTTTCCCCACGTTGCGGGTGTCCGGCACCTGTTTGGCCAGGACGACGATTTTCAACGTTTTCTTCATTATGGATCGTATTTAGTTATTAGATTTTGTTTAGATTCCGCTCCGGAGGTGCGCCGGACAAAACTTTACAAAATTATGATTTTTATCGGAAAAACCGCCGGTTTCGGACGAAAATGAAACGTATCTCCATATTCTTTCGTCTGCGGGACAAAATGAGGGAACCGCCTTCTGAAGGCGGTTCCCCTCATTTTTGGATTCGATTTCTGTCAGTGCGAAGCGCTAACCACGGGTATCATAACGGTCGAATCGATCAACATGGCGGAAAGCGTGCCGGTTTTTCCCGTAAGTTCGGGTAGTAGTGTGAATTCCGGACTCGCGGATTTCGTTTCTATCCGGGCCGGAACAGGCTGTCCTGTGATGGAAGCGATGGCTTTCGCCATAAACGGATCGAGGGGGTCGCCCAACGGCAGTTTCAGTTCGGGCAAAGTCAGCGATGAGGCCCAGATGTCCGGATATAGTCCGGACGGTGAGATCGTTTGGCCGTGTACGTCGGCGATTTTGAACATCATCAGGTAGAGCAGCCAGTTGCCGATTTCCGGGTCCGGTACGAGCTGTCCGCCTTGCTGTACTGCAGGCTGGAGAAGGCTGCCGCCGCAATATTTTCCGGCGGTGGACGAGCCGACTTGCTTAACGGACATATAAGGTTTCAGGCATAGAATCAGGGATTCCGATGCTGAAGCGGTACCGCTTCCCGTCAGGGTGTACAACGGCAGTCCGTTGAGGTTTACGGCGACGGACGGATCGAAATAGTCGCTCATGTCGGTCCCCGTCTGTCGCAGGTATTCCGTGTACTCTTTGTTGTAAATCCGGGTCTGGAGGACCGAGTGACTCTCTACTGCGGATTTCGGGGCCAACATGCTGCACAGTTTGGCCATGGTCGAAACTTCACCGCCGGGGTTGTAGCGGAGGTCGAGTATGATGTCGGTGACCTGCTGCTGTTGAAACGTCGAAAAGACCTCCTTCAGCCTGCCGATCGATTTGGAGACGAAGCCGCTGTAACAAAGGTAACCTATTTTGTGGCCTGCCCGGTCGATCACCGAGTAGTCGATCACGGGATCCAGATACATCTCCGTTCCGGTGAGAGTCATTGTTTGGGTCGCCGGGTAGATCGTGTTTCCTTCGAGGTGTCCGTATTGCAGGGATACGTTGGGGAACCTGAAAAGATTCATGTACGTGTTCATAGTGATCTCCATGTTGTTCACACGGATGAAAATATCCCCGCGTTTGATGCCCGCTTTGGCGGCCGGGGAGTCCGGATAGGTAAACAGGACGACTGCGAACATGTTTTCCGAATTGTTGAATTTTCCGAAAGTGAGTTCGTAGCCGTACGAGCGGGTTTCATTGGTAAATTCGCCTTGGGTCTGCTGGACATTGTCGCTTAGAACCGACCAGGAATCTTGCGGGTTTCTGAGCCGCTTGAAGAGTGCGGCCGGATCGCTTTCTGAGGTGATGTCGATCTCCGAAGGCAGGCCTGAGTTCCATAGATAACGGTCCTGCATCGCTGCGACGATGAACCGGTTGATTCGTTGTGTCTTGAGCGGGACTTCGGTAGACGTTCCGGGATCGGGAGCAGGGGGAGCCGGGGTCGGGGTGGGGTTGTCTTTGCCGCAGGAAGCGAGGAGAAGGCTGACGAACAGCACGGGCATGAGCAAGCGTTGCCGGATCGAATGACGCATGGTTGGGTAGTTTTTTAATGTTCGACATAACAGCTGGCACTCTAAAGATATGAAATTTTCAGGGAGTTATGCAAAAAAAGACAACCATTTTCAAATGGTTGTCTTTTGTGAAATAGAACAATCGGTCGTGTTTATCGCACGATCGTCTCTTCGCGGTCGGGGCCTACAGAAACGATCTTGACGGGAACGCCGGTCTCCTGTTCGATGAATTCGATGTAGTTTTTCAGTTCGGCGGGGAATTCGTCGTAGCCGCGCAGCTTGTTGATGTCGCAGTTCCACCCCTTGAATTCCTTGTAAACCGGGACGATCTTTTCGCTTGCCTCGTACGGAAATTCGGACGTCTCCTTGCCGTTTACGTTGTAGGCTACGGCCACTTTCAGCGTGTCGAAGTCGTTGAGTACGTCGGCCTTCATCATGATCAGCTCCGTGACGCCGTTCATCATCACCGAATATTTGAGGGCTACCATGTCGAGCCAGCCGCAGCGGCGCGGACGGCCGGTGGTCGCGCCGAACTCCTGTCCGATCTGGCGCATTTTCTCGCCGTCCTCGTCGAACAGTTCGGTGGGGAAAGGACCGCTGCCCACGCGGGTGCAGTAAGCTTTGAAGATACCGTAGACGTTGCCGATCCGCGACGGCGCGACACCCAGACCGGTGCAGACCCCTGCGCAGAGCGTATTGGACGAGGTGACGAACGGATAGGTACCGAAATCGATGTCGAGCATCGAGCCTTGCGCGCCTTCGGCGAGAATCGCTTTGCCCTCTTGGAGCAGCGAGTTCACCACGTGTTCGCTGTCGATGAAGCGGAAACGCTTGAGGTTTTCGATCCCGGCGAGCCACTCTTTTTCGTAGTCGCAGATGTCGTACGGGAAATCGTATTGTTTGAGCAGTTCGATGTGTTTCTCCTTGAGGCGCCCGTAACGTTCCTCGAATTCGCCCGAGACGATGTCCCCGACGCGCAGGCCGTTGCGGCCCGTTTTATCCATATAGGTCGGGCCGATGCCTTTGAGCGTCGAACCGATCTTCGTCTTGCCTTTCGAGGCTTCCGACGCCGCATCGATGATGCGGTGAGTAGGCAGGATCAGGTGCGCTTTTTTCGAGATCAGCAGCTTGCCCTGTACGTCGACGCCGTCTTTCTCCAGTTTGGCGATCTCTTCGGAGAGAATCACCGGATCGATCACTACGCCGTTGCCGATGATATTGATCGAGCCTTCGCGGAAAATACCCGACGGGATCGTGTGCAATACGTATTTTTTGCCTTCAAAATGGAGTGAGTGGCCTGCATTGGGGCCCCCCTGGAAGCGGGCGATCACCTGATAAGCCGGTGTGAGCACGTCGACGACCTTGCCTTTGCCTTCGTCGCCCCATTGTAAGCCTAAAACAACATCTACTTTTTTCATTTGTTATTCAGTAGCAGGATTTCAGCGCAAAATTGCTTTCAAAGGTACGTAACTTTTCTGTAATGTGGATCATTCGGTTTAAATTTTATCTTTAGCGGCTTCCTGTGCCCCAAATTATACTAATCATCGGCTTATGCCGTTCCTTGTAAAACGAATTGGGGGTGTTTGTTCGCTGTATTCTGGCGCAGAATGATTATCTTGCACCCCGTTATACTACGGCCGCATGCGTAAATCTCTCCTCATTCTCCTGTTTTTCGTGTCGCTGGGAGGCGTCCATAAGGCGTCGGCCCAACTCGATAAGCATTACTTTTTCTATGTGGGCAGGAGCTACATTATAGATAACAAATTCCGCGATGCGATCGAAACGCTGAACGTATTGCTGAAGGTGGATGAGAAGGCCTACGAGGGCTATTTCCTGCGCGGCATCGCCAAATACAACCTCGACGACCTGCTCGGGGCGGAACAGGATTTTTCCTATGCGATCGAGAACAACCCCGTTTTTACGGCCGCTTACCAATACCGGGCGATCACCCGTTCGCGGCTGGGCAATTACGACGATGCACTGAAAGATTTCCAGGTGGCGATCGACCTGCGCCCGGACCGGCCCGATCCCTATTTCAGCCGGGGTGTGACCTTCCTGCTCAGCCAGCAGTTCGAAAAAGCGGTGGAGGATTTCACCACCTTTATCCGTTTCGATAACAAGGTGGTCGACGCCTATGTCAACCGGGGCACCTCCTACCTGATGATGAAGGACACGACGCGCGCTTACGAGGATTATAACACCGCGATCCGGACCAACCGGGAGAGTCCTTTGGCTTACAGCCGCCGCGGGATGCTCTACATGGCCCAGAAAAAATACGATGAGGCGTTGGCCGATTTCGACAAGTCGATCGAATGCGACTCCACGTATATCCCTTCTTACTTCAACCGGGCGCTCGTCTATTCGACGATCAACCGTCCGGTGCAGGCCATCGGGGATTTCAGTCGGGTGCTGGCGCTCGATTCGACCAGCTCGCTGACTTATTTCAACCGGGCGATTTTGCGCAATCAGATCGGAGACTACAACAACGCCCTCGCGGACTATGACAAAGTGGCGTTTTACAGCCCGAACAACGTGCTGCTCTATTACAACCGCGCGGCGTTGTACCGGCAACTGGGCGACTACTATGCCGCGATCAACGACTATACGCGGGCGATCGAGCTTTATCCCGATTTCGCCAACGCCTATCTTGGCCGCTCTGCATTGCGTTACATGCTCAACGACATGCAGGGATCCCGCAGCGACAAGGAGACGGCCGACAAGAAAATAGCCGAATACCGCTCGAAGCTGACCGACAGTAGTTTTTCTGTTTATGCCGATACGAGCAAGCGTTTCAACCAGCTGCTTTCGTTCGATGCCAGTATGGGCGGCAGCGAAGGGATGCAGCGGATGACTGCGCGAAGTTCCAACATCGCGCTGCTTCCGATGTTCAAATTCTCGATGGTTCGTCCCGATACGGTTCCCGTGCGGACTGTCTATTTCGTGCCGCGTGTCGAACAGTTCCGCACGGAGGTGGCCGATCCGTACGTGAAACTGGTGAACCGGGACAGCGATTTCCCGACCGATTCGCTCTTCGCCTTCGACCGGGCGATCGAAGATTCGCTGCGCTACAACCGGCCCAGTTGGCAGTTGTTGTTCAAACGGGGGATTACCCAGTCGCTGATCCGGCAGTACACCGGTTCGATCTCCAATTACACGGCGGCCATCGACCTGGATCCGTCCAATCCGTTCCTGTACATCAACCGCAGTACGACGCAGAGCGAAATGGTCGATTTCATCTCGTCGATCGACAACGGCTACCAGCGGATTACGGTGGACAACGATCCGGCCAGCCAGCTTAAAAGCAACTCGTCGCGGTCCTATAATTACGACGATGCGATCGCCGACCTGAACAAGGCCGCCCGGCTCTTCCCCGAATTTGCCTATATCTATTATAACCGGGCGAACCTGCTCTGCCGCTCGGGACGGATCCCGGAAGCGCTGGAGGACTATACGAAGGCCATCGAACTGAACCCGTCGTTCGCCGAGGCCTATTACAACCGGGGATTGGTGCAGATTTTCCTCAAGGATACCCGTAAAGGCTGCCTCGATATGAGCAAGGCGGGTGAATTGGGGTTGCAGGATGCCTACCGGGTGTTGAAGCTCTACGGGAATATGCTGCAGGAAGAGTAGGACGGCGGAGGTACGGAGGTCTCCGCGTACGGCGCACATAGGCGGCGGATTCCTGCGAACAGATAAAGCGAGTTTTACGGTATGCGCGATGCGTGCCGAACGGATAATAAACCCAAACGGAAAGTAAATGGTAGCAGCTTTACAAAAGAAACTCAGCGAGTCGGCCACGGCTCGTTGGATCGTGTTGGCACTGGTTGCCTTCACGATGTTGTGTGGATATTTCATCACCGACGTGATGGCTCCGCTCAAACCGATGCTCGAACAGCAAATGGGCTGGAATAGCAGTGATTACGGATTTTTTACCAGTGCTTACGGCTGGTTCAACGTCTTCCTGCTGATGCTCATCTTCGGCGGGATGATCCTCGACAAGATGGGCGTCCGCTTCACCGGGCTGATGTCCACGGTGATCATGGTAATCGGCGTCGGAATCAAGTATTGGGCGATCGCAAGCGATTTCGGTGGCGCGAGCGTGACCGTTTTCGGTTCCGTTATTTCGTCGCAGGTGCTTTGGGCGGCTATCGGTTATGCCATTTTCGGCGTCGGGATCGAAATTGCCGGAATCACCGTCTCGAAAATTATCGTCAAATGGTTCAAGGGTAAGGAACTTGCGTTGGCGATGGGGCTCGAGATGGCCTGCGCCCGCATCGGTACGGCGCTCGCCCTGAGCATTACGCCGCTGCTGGCGGAAGAATTCGGCTCGGTGAGTATGCCGATCCTGTTGGGTCTGCTGTTACTGTGTATCGGCATGATCTCGTTCGTGGTGTTCGTCGTGATGGATACCAAACGGGACCGGGAACTGAAAGACTCCGCCGAACCCGAAGAACCGTTCCGCTTCCGCGATATTTTCGATATTGTCCGGATCAAAGGATTCTGGTACATTGCGATTCTGTGCGTGCTGTTCTATTCGGCGGTTTTCCCGTTTTTAAAATATGCGCCGGATCTGATGTTCAATAAATTCGGTATTTCCGAAAAACTATCGGGTATTATTCCGTCACTGTTGCCGTTCGGGACGATCCTGCTCACGCCTTTCTTCGGAAACCTCTACGACCGTAGGGGTAAAGGGGCGACGATTATGCTGGTGGGTTCGTTCATGATCGTGGCGGTGCACCTGCTCTTTGCCGTTCCGGCTTTTACGAACTGGCTGCTGGCACTCGTGCTGATCATCACGTTGGGTATCGCCTTCTCGTTGGTGCCTTCGGCCATGTGGCCTTCGGTGCCCAAGATCATCCCCGAGAATAAGCTGGGTACCGCGTATGCGCTGATCTTCTGGATTCAGAACTGGGGCCTGATGGGCGTGCCTTACCTGATCGGCAAGGTGCTCGACAATTATTGCGTGGTGGACAATGCAACGACGGTGGCCGAAGAGATTACCGGAGTGGTGGTGCCTGAAACGGTTACGCGGGTGGCGTACGATTATACGGTGCCGATGCTGATTTTTGCGGGACTCGGCGTGCTGTCGATCCTGTTCGCCTTCCTGTTGTTGCGCGAAAATAAGAAAATGGGTTACGGTTTGCAGCAGCCCAATATCCGGAAATAGGGTTTGCCGGAAGCCGGTAAACGACCGTATAAAAACAGCGGGGGAGTTCTTAAAGACTCCCCCGCTGTTTTGTGGTGCGGGTCGACGGTGTTCCGGCAGCGCCGTGTGATTTAATAATGAGGCTAGGAGTGTTGGGAGTAAATGTTTCCTAATGGCCCCGGCCTGTTAAATGTCATCGGAATTGAATTTGTAACCGAGGCGTTTGCCGGTCTGCATCTTCGAGTTCTCGATTTTCGTGTTGAGTTGATCGACTGTAACGACCTTTACCGTATCGTACGGGGGAACCAGCAGGTCGAAGTCCACCGCATAGTCCATCGCTGTTTCGATGATGTTGATCAGTGACTCCTTGCTGATGATTTGCGTGCCGAAGTTGTTGTGGCGCATGCTGATCTGCCGCTTTCCCTCGACGAAATACTGCTTCTCGCGGTTCACGAACAGCCTTCCGATCAGGTAGCCCTCGTCGGCGCTGCGGTTGTACTTGAACGAGTCGGAGAGGAAATTGTAGATGTTGATCATTCCGCAATAGGAGTTCGCCTTGTTGTCGCGCACGTACGAATTTTGCCAGATGATGTGCTCGCGGTTGAACTCAAACACGTTGGAATGCATGCTGAAGATCAGGATGTCGTCGGCTACCTGAAGCTGGGCTTCGAATTTGCCGCGGTCGCGGTATTCGATTTTCACTTCGTGGCCCATCTCTTCGAGTCGGTCGTCCAACTCCGAGGACATTTCGTGGAGCGTCTCTTTGAGCGCGTTGAATACGGAGAACGTGTTGTCGAATACCTGTTGGTTGAGGGCGGACTTGCCGCTGATTTTGCTGAGGATGGCGGCGTTCACCGCCGCACCAGGATCACCGTCCATAGGTTTTGATTGATAGTATTTAAAGGTTTGTAATGAGAATAATTCCTGTGTTTTGAGTTGTCAGGGTATTGTAACGGCGTTGCCCATGGTGTCGAGGGTTGAATAAGGTTACATCAACCGGATCTGCTGGCCCGCTTTTACTTCGCTGTCGGGCGTGCGCCGGTTCATGTTGCAAAGGTTCTTCAGGCGGATGCCGTACGTTTGCGAAATGCTGTGCAGCGTTTCGCCCTCTTTGGCCACGTGAATCAGCTTGCCGTTTTCACTGCGCTTGCCCTTCGGGCGCAGGTAGACCATCTCGCCGGGACGCAGAGCAGGTACGGTGGTTTCGTCGTTGTATTTGAGCAGTTTCTTGACCGTGAGCCCGAATTCCGAAGCGATGGTTGCATAGGTATCGCCCGGACGCGCGGTGGTAAATTCGCTGCCGTTGTTGTGGTAGACGGTGTGCTGTCCCCCCTGGCCGGTCACTGCTACGCTGTAATTGTCCACATCGACCACCTCTTTGGGTTTTTGTTCGGTCTCGGCTACCAATTGCTGCGGTTCTTCGGTCGCAGGCGTACCCATGATCGGCGGGGCGATCTCTTCGCCCCGGTCGAGGTGGTAGAGCTGGTTGTCTTCGATAATTTTGATGAGCAATTCGGCATAAGCCGGATTGGTCGCATAGCCAGCCTGTTTGAGTCCGTAAGCCCACCCTTTGTAATCCATCGGGTCCAGTTTGAACAGGTCCTGGTAGCGGGCCGATTTGTCGAGGAATTCCGAATGGTCGTTGAACGAAGCCTCGACGGACGGGTATTTGCGGAAACATTCGCCTTTCGCATCGTCGTCGTGCGAGATCGTGGCGCCGGTCCAGGTGCTTTTGCATTTGATGCCGAAGTGGTTGTTGCCTTCGCGCGCCAAGCGCCCGTTGCCGTTGTCCGATTCGAGCAACGCCTGAGCCATCGTAATGCTGGCGGGGATTCCGTATACTTCCATCTCTTCGACGGCCAGCGACTTATATTTCTGGATGTACTCTTCGCGGGTGAGACGGTCCTGTCCGTTTGCGGAGAGGGCGAGCAGCGATACGCCCAGCATCAGCAAGGCAATGGAATTCGGTTTCATACGGGTACCTTTATGAGATTTGGCTGGCATAGCGACAAAAATAATATTTTATTGGAATTTGAGCAAAATTCTTTAGCTTTGTAAAATAACGTTTGACTCTCTTTCCAAATTTCAACCCTATGAGTTTTACTGCCCTTTGCCACCAGATTTTTCCGGCCGTGATCGACGAGTATCACCGCTATGACGATGTGGACCATCCCATTGCCAACCCTTACCGGGAGGGCTCTGTTGAGCACCTGCTGTACCTGAAGAACTGGATCGACACGGTGCAGTGGCATCTGGAGGACCTGATCCGCGATCCGCAAATCGACCCCGTCGAAGCGCTCGTGCTCAAACGCCGGATCGACCGCTCGAATCAGGAACGCACGGATATGGTGGAATATATCGACAGCTATTTTCTCGACAAGTTCAAGGATGTGGCGATCGAGTCCGGTGCGAAAATCAATACCGAGAGTCCGGCCTGGGCGATCGACCGGCTTTCGATTCTCGCGCTGAAAATTTACCACATGGACCAGGAGGTGAAGCGGACCGACGTGTCCGCGAAACACGTCGAAGAGTGCCGGCGTAAGCTCGATATCCTGCTGCAGCAGCGGACAGACCTGACCACCGCGATCGAGGAGTTGCTCGCGGATATGGCTGCCGGGCACAAATACATGAAGGTGTACAAGCAGATGAAGATGTACAACGATCCCGAACTGAACCCCGTTCTCTACGCGGCAAAATAGATTTATGGCTTCCCGTTCCGTGTCCGCACCGATGCGTATTCTGGTCATTCGCCTTTCTGCAATGGGGGATGTCGCGATGAGTGTGCCCGTGGTGGGCGCATTGCGCAAACAGTATCCCGAAGCGCAGATCGTAGTGCTGACGCCGGCTTTTTTACAGCCTTTCTTTAGGGGCATCGAGGCTTTGGAGTTTGTCTCTCCCGATTTTACAGGTCGGCATAAAGGGCTGAAAGGCGTGCTGAAACTCAGCGCGGAGCTAGGTCGTTTCGATATGGTGGCCGACCTGCACGATGTGATTCGCACGAAGATGCTGAGGCGCATCCTGCGGCTGCGCGGCGCAAAGGTAGCTTATATCGATAAAGGCAGGGAAGAGAAAAAGGCGCTCGTTGCGCTGGAGAATAAAAAACTGGTGCAACTCAAAACGACGGTCGAACGCTACCGCGAAGTTTTCCTCGCATTGGGGTTCGACCTGCCGCCGATAGCCGTTCCGCCGCGCGTGAGGTACTCGTTGGATGCAGAAACCGAAGCGCTTGCAGGGGCGCACGAAGGGAAAAAATGGATCGGGATCGCGCCGTTCGCGCAGCATCAGGGCAAAATCTATCCGCTCGAACAGATGGAGCGGGTGATCGCGATGCTTTCGCAGATGCCCGGTGTGCGGCTGTTCGTTTTCGGCGGCGGCGCCGCCGAACGCGAATACGGAGAACGGATGGAGGAAAAGTACGGCTCCGTGGTGTCGGTCATCGGCCGGATCAAACTGGCCCGCGAGATGGAGCTCATTTCCCACCTCGACCTGATGCTGAGCATGGACTCCTCGGCGATGCACATGGCCTCGCTGGTCGGTGTGCCGGTCGTGTCGGTGTGGGGGGCGACGCATCCCTATGCCGGTTTTTACGGGATCGGGCAGGATCCGCAAAATGCCGTACAGCTCGATATGGCCTGCCGCCCCTGTTCGATTTACGGCAACCGGCCTTGCGCCTATGGCGACTATCCCTGTATGCGGGGCATTGCTCCCGAACGGATTGTCGGGCAGGTGTGCAAGGCTGTGGAACTCCCTTCGGTCGCCGTATCCGAATCCTGACGCAGTATCAACCCCGATATAATAAAGATGAGAAAGTACCGCAGGTTCCGTGCCGTGACGGTGTGGATCGTCGTCCCGCTGGTCGCGGTGGCGGCGGTTTTTTCCGGGATTTCCTGGCTCGCGGAGTTTCGTCCCGCGCCGGTTGAGGTGGTGTACCGATGCCAGCAGCCCGATTCGCTTCCGGACACACTGACCCTGGTCAGTTGGAATATCGGTTATGCCGGGCTGGGCGACAACATGGACTTTTTCTACGACGGCGGCAGGTGCGTACGCGACACCCGTGCACGGACTGCGGCTAACCTGGCGCAGATCGTCCTGACGCTGCAAAAAATCGATGCGGACATCATGCTGTTGCAGGAGGTGGACCGCTCGTCTCACCGTACCTACCGCATCGACGAAGCGGGATTGATCGGTGCCGCTTTCCCGGGTTATGCGGCGGCGTTCGGCTTCAATTATAAGGCGTGGTTCGTACCGATTCCGTTACGCGATCCGATCGGGCGTGTGGCCAGCGGATTGCTGACTCTGTCGCGGTACAGGCCGCTCGATGCGGTGCGGTATCAGTACCCGTCCCGCTTCCCGTTTCCGGAACGGATGTTCAACCTCAAGCGGGGACTGCTTTCAGCCCGGTTTCTGACCGCTGCGGGCGATACGGTGATGATCGACAATACGCACAATACCGCTTACGATACGGGTAATATGCGGTTTGAAGAGTGCGTTTTCCTCGCGGAACTGATTGCACGGGCCGACTCGGCCGGGGTCCGTTCGGTAACCGGCGGGGACTGGAACCAATATCCGCCCGATTACATTCCTTCTGCGGCGGAACTTTCGAATCCTTATTTCGTGCCGCAGCAGATCGACGGCAGGTTGTTCCGCCGGGCCGGCCGTTTCGTCTACGACGTGCAGCATCCTTCGCTGCGCTATCTGGACCGGCCTTTCCGGGCCGATTCGTCGGTGCGGACGCTGACCGATTTCTTTTTCGTTTCGCCCGGTATCGAAGTGCTTTCCATCGAAACGCTCCCGCTGGATTTCCACTCCAGCGACCACAATCCGGTGGTGATGAAAATCGTATTCTCGAGATGAATTTAAGTGTGAAAAAAATCACAGTTAAATTTTATAATCCCTGAAAAACGACTACCTTTGAGCGTCCGAAAACTAAGGGCACCCGGTTCCGGTCGGGAAGATATCCCCGGAGTCCGTTCCGCTTTCCGAACATCCGGTACAGACGATCATACAAACTCAATAAAATACACTACAAATGAATATTCCGGCTAACTTGAAGTATTCGAAGGATCACGAATGGATCCGGGTCGAAGGGGATGAGGCCTATGTGGGCATTACCGATTTTGCACAAAGCCAACTCGGAGATATCGTTTTCGTCGATGTGACCACTGAGGGCGAGACACTTGCCCAGAACGAAATTTTCGGCACGATCGAGGCAGTGAAGACGGTTTCGGATGCTTTCCTGCCTGTGGGCGGCGAGGTGATCGAGTTCAATGCATCGCTCAACGACGCTCCCGACAAGGTCAATAAAGATCCTTACGGCGAGGGTTGGATGGTGAAAATCAAAATGACGAATCCTGCAGAGCTCGATTCACTGCTCTCCGCTGAGGATTATGCTAAACTGATAGGTTAATTTAAAAAAATACGAAATTATGAGTAAAGTTACTGTCGTGGGTGCGGGCAACGTAGGCGCTACCTGCGCAAATGTGATCGCCACCCGCGAGATCGCCGACGAAGTGGTGCTGCTGGACATTAAAGAAGGGGTAGCCGAAGGTAAAATGCTGGATATTTTCCAGACCGCCACGCTGATGGATTTCGATACGAAACTGACCGGCGTGACCAACGATTATGCCGCTACCGCCGGTTCGGACGTAGTGGTGATCACCTCAGGTATGCCCCGCAAACCGGGTATGACCCGCGAAGAGTTGATCGGCGTGAACGCCGGTATCGTGAGCTCGGTGGTTGAGAACGTACTGAAATACTCGCCGAAGGCCATTATCCTGATCATCAGCAACCCGATGGATACGATGACTTACTTGGCCCTCAAAAAGAGCGGTCTTCCGAAGAACCAGATTTTCGGTATGGGCGGCGCACTGGACACGGCCCGCTTCAAATGCTACCTGAGCAAGGCCCTGAATGCCAACTCGAACGAGATCGAAGGCATGGTAATCGGCGGTCACGGCGATACCACGATGATTCCGCTGGCCGGCAAAGCCGCCTACAAGGGCATTCCCGTTACCGAACTGCTGAGCAAAGAGGAACTCGACAAGGTGGTCGCCGACACGATGGTGGGCGGTGCAACGCTGACCAAGCTGCTCGGAACGTCGGCTTGGTATGCGCCCGGTGCAGCGGCAGCTTATGTCGTTGAATCGATCATCCGCGACCAGAAGAAGGTGATTGTTTCCTGCACGGCTCTCGACGGCGAATACGGCCAGAAGGATATCTGCATCGGTGTTCCGGCCGTGATCGGCAAGAACGGTGTGGAGAAGATTCTGTCGCTGAACCTCACTGCAGATGAGAAAGCCCTCTTCGAGAAGAGTGCCGAGGCTGTCCGTAAAACCAACGCTGTCCTCAAAGAGATCAACGCGCTCTAAGCACCGGATTCTTTGAATATAAGAAGCGGCGGTTCCTTTTGGAACCGCCGCTTTTGGTATGGTATGTGTTGCGCTTATACGGGTATAAAATATTTGAATCGTTAACTGTGAGCTATTTGCCCGGTTTGTCCCGATTATTTATTAGATTTGTTCTATAAGAAGTGTTGATCTGAATCCTGTTTCCGATAAACTTAAACGATGATTGCCTTATGACGACGAAAAAGACAATGACGACGAACGCCGGGGCTCCCGTGGCGGAGAACCAGAACGTTCAGACCGCTGGACCGCACGGTCCGATGTTGATGCAAAATGTCTGGTACATGGAAAAACTGGCCCATTTTACGCGCGAGCGCATTCCGGAGCGGGTCGTGCATGCGAAGGGTTCGGCCGCTTACGGGACGTTTACTGTGACGAAAGATATCACGAAATATACGAAAGCGTCGATTTTTTCGGAAGTGGGCAAACAGACCGATTTATTCGTACGCTTTTCGACCGTTGCGGGCGAGCGCGGCGCTGCCGACACCGAGCGCGATGTGCGCGGTTTTGCGATCAAATTTTACACCGACGAAGGTAACTGGGATTTGGTGGGGAACAATACACCGGTCTTTTTTATCCGGGATCCGCTCAAATTTCCCGATTTTATCCACACGCAGAAGCGCGATCCGAAAACCAACCTACGCAGCGCGACGGCGGCATGGGATTTTTGGAGTCTCTCCCCGGAGACCCTCCATCAGGTGATGATCCTGATGAGCGACCGCGGGATTCCGGCGAACCTGCGTCAGATGCACGGCTTCGGAAGCCATACGTTCAGCTTTATCAATGCGGTGAATGAACGATTCTGGGTCAAATTTCATTTCAAAACCCAGCAGGGAATCAAAAACCTGACCAATGCCGAAGCGGAGGCGGTCGTCGCCAAAGACCGCGAGGCATCGCAAAAGGATCTGTTCGGTCACATTGCGCAGGGCGATTTTCCGCGCTGGACGCTTTATGTGCAGATTATGCCGGAGGCCGATGCGGCGACCTACCGGATCAATCCGTTCGACCTGACGAAGGTATGGCCGCATGCCGATT
>ERZ773109.1222-NODE-1222-length-15212-cov-4.650261_pt1 | contig 15212 bp, 10 predicted proteins | sample MGYA00580569_ERZ773109 | MGnify/ENA primary metagenome ERZ773109 (study PRJEB29015, sample SAMEA2737852) | human gut metagenome | biome: human gut; feature: human-associated habitat; material: faeces | place: China | collected 2012 ...
GCCGCTTGAGTTTTCCTACGAGGTGCTGGACAACATGAGCGTTGCCTACAAAAAGCTTGTGAAGAGAATCGCGGATCTGAAGGCGGACGGCACAGTGGATGAGGGTAAATTTGCAGAGTACAAGGAAAAATTCTGTGATGCCATTTCCAATGACCTGAACACTTCCATGGCGATTACAATCGTCTATGACCTGCTCAAGGATGATACCTTAAACGATGCAACCAAGCGCGCGCTGGCGGAGGATTTTGACCGCGTGCTCTCCTTGAACCTGACGACGGCGAAGGTGGAGAATCCGGCGGAAGACACAGAGGTGGATGCAGAGCTTGAGGCATATATTTTAGAGAAGATTAAGGAGCGCAAAGCTGCCAAGAAAGAGAAGGATTTTGCAAAGGCGGACGCGATCCGGGATGATCTTCTGGCAAAAGGAATTGTGTTAAAGGACACACGCGAGGGTGTGATCTGGCATAAAGCGTGAGTCGGAGAGGAAGCTGGTATGGGAAGAGGAATCGATTCTTATATTAAGGAACAGTTCGGGATTGCGGAAGTCGATATCCGCACCTACTCACCGCTGACACTGGCTTATATCGGTGACGGGATCTATGATCTCGTCATCCGTTCTGTTGTCGTGGGAAAAGGGAATACCAGAGCGGGAGAACTGCACAAACGGACCAGCCAGATTGTCAAGGCGCACACGCAGGCCGAGATGATGGAGGTGCTTCTGCCGCTTCTGACAGAGGAGGAAGCGGACATTTACCGGCGCGGCAGAAATGCCAAGTCGCCGACGATGGCAAAGAATGCGACGATGTCCGACTACCGCAAGGCCACCGGGTTTGAGGCGCTGATGGGATGGCTGTACTTACAGGATGAGTTTGAGCGTCTGGTGGAACTGGTGAAGACCGGCGTGGACGGGTTGCATTTGAAGTTATAGAGTGCCTGCCGCGGGAAGAGGAAGCCACAGGCGGAAGCAGAGAGCGTCTGCCGGTGGCAGAGGATGCTGCAGGCAGCAGAAAGCGCCTGCCGGAAGCAGAGAGAAAAGGAGAATACATGGGATACGAGGAATTAAAAATAGAGGGACGCAATGCGGTGCTTGAGGCGTTTCGTTCCGGCAAGACAATCGACAAGCTTTTTGTGCTGGACGGCTGTCAGGATGGACCGGTGCGCACGATCGTAAGAGAGGCAAAAAAGCACGACACCATTATCCATTTTGTGGAAAAAGAGCGTCTGGATCAGCTCTCGGAGACGAAGAAGCACCAGGGCGTGATCGCGGTGGCGGCAGCATATGAATATGCGGAAGTGGACGACATTCTGGAGATCGCAAGAGAAAAGGGAGAGCCGCCGTTCCTTTTTCTGCTGGATAATATTGAGGACCCGCACAATCTCGGGGCGATCATCCGTACCGCGAACCTCTGCGGAGCACACGGGGTCATTATTCCAAAGCGCAGGGCGGTGGGACTGACCGCGACTGTGGCAAAGACGTCCGCCGGCGCGCTAAACTATACGCCGGTTGCCAAGGTGACGAATCTCACGGCGACGATCAAGGAGTTAAAGGAGCAGGGCATCTGGTTTGTCTGCGCGGATATGGGCGGCACGCAGATGTATGACCTGGATCTGAAGGGACCGATCGGTCTTGTAATCGGAAGCGAGGGCGAGGGTGTCAGCAAGCTGGTGCGCGAAAACTGTGATTATGTGGCTTCCATTCCGATGAAGGGTGACATTGATTCTCTGAATGCTTCCGTGGCAGCCGGTGTGCTTGCCTATGAGATCGTCAGACAGCGGATGATGTAAGACGATAAAGCAGGCATAGGCGGACAGATTTTTAGGCTGCGGAAAATACAGCCGGGCGCGGAACGTTTGGGCGGCATAGCAGGGCAGAGAGGGAAGACGGAGGAAGACGTGGACGAATATCAGAAGCTGGCGGATGAAGAACTCATCCAGAAACTGCGCGAAGGCGACGAGCGGATCATGGATTATATCCTGGAAAAGTACAAGCCGTTGGTGCTTCGCAAGGCAAATGCGATGTTTTTGATTGGCGGAGATACGGATGATCTGATTCAGGAGGGGATGATCGGACTGTTTAAGGCAATCCGGGATTACCGGTCCGACAGGGAGACATCCTTTTTCCATTTTGCGGAATTGTGCATCAACAGACAGCTCTACAGTGCGGTGGAGGCATCCAACCGGAAAAAACATGTACCTCTGAATACTTACGTGTCCTTTTATTCCCAGACCACGGAGGAAGGGAAATCTCTGGCGGAGACGCTTCTCACCGACCAGATGGACGATCCGGAACAGCTGGTGATTGAGCAGGAGAATTTTACCGCTTTCTGGGAGCAGCTGCGGGAACAGTTAAGCGCGCTCGAGCGCCAGGTTTTAGACGCATATCTGGAAGGAAAAAATTACCGCCAGATAGCGGAGGAACTCGGAAAAAGTCCCAAGACAATCGACAATGCGCTCTCGCGTATCAAGGGAAAGATCCGGCAGAGATAGAGGGAAGGCAAAAATGGCATTTTGCAAAAAAGAGCGGGAAATGAACAACCGGTTGTGCAAAATTTTGCGGAAATAAAAATACTAGTCCTAAGGTACTGTACAAAATGTATAGAAATGGAACAGAAGTTTTGTGAAGTTTGTGCACACTTCTTTGCGCAGTCATGGTACTATAATAACCGTAAAAACCCCCCAATACATTATATATAGTTTTTGCTATACCCCATAGTAAAAATACCTTCTCCTAAAAGGGCAGCCAGTGATGGCTGTTCTTTTTTTTGTTATGGAAAAGAGCAGTTCTGAGGAAAGGGAGATTGACAGAAGCATAGAATTGAGATAAGGTGTTAGAGGAAAAAGAATATATCGCAGAGGGACTGTGCGCATGCGTAAACGGTTGAGAAGGTTAAAACCTGACTCTTGGAACCTGTCAGTTAATACTGTCGTAGGGAGCGAATGATGGATCAGATAGTTTGTGGAATCCGGCGTCACTGCGACGCCGGATTTTTTTCGTACACCCTCTGCAGAAATGGAGCAGAAAAATATGGAACAGTATGCAACACAGATGGAAGCAGCACGCAAGGGAATTGTGACGGAAGAGTTAAAGAAGGTTGCGGCGAAGGAGCGCATGACCACAGAGGAGCTGATGCCGCTCGTTGCGGAGGGAAAGGTGGTCATCTGCGCGAACAGGCATCACAAATGCATTGACCCGGAGGGTGTCGGCTCGATGCTGCGGACGAAGATCAATGTAAATCTCGGAATCTCCAGAGACTGTAAGGATTATGATGTGGAGATGGAAAAAGTGATGGCGGCAGTTGACATGGGAGCGCATGCGATCATGGATCTCTCCTCGCACGGGAACACCATTCCGTTCCGGAGAAAACTGACGGCGGAATGTCCGGCTATGATCGGAACCGTGCCGGTATATGATTCTGTAATTCACTATCAGAGGGATCTTGCGACACTGACCGCAAAGGATTTTATTGATGTGGTACGCCTGCATGCCGAGGATGGCGTGGATTTTGTGACGCTGCACTGCGGAATCACGCGCAAGACGATCGAGCAGATCAGGAAGCACAAGAGAAAAATGAATATTGTATCCAGAGGCGGTTCACTGGTGTTTGCGTGGATGTGTATGACCGGAGAGGAGAATCCGTTTTACGAGTACTACGATGAGATTCTTGAGATCTGCCGGGAGCATGATGTGACGATCTCTCTGGGCGATGCCTGCAGACCGGGCTGTCTGGCGGATGCGTCCGATGTGTGTCAGATTGAGGAACTGGTGCGGCTGGGAGAACTTACAAAGCGTGCCTGGGCAAGAGATGTGCAGGTCATGGTAGAGGGACCGGGCCACATGCCGATGGATCAGATTGCAGCGAATATGAAGATTCAGCAGACGATCTGCATGGGAGCACCGTTTTATGTACTGGGACCGCTGGTAACGGACATTGCCCCGGGGTACGACCATATCACTTCCGCGATCGGAGGAGCGATCGCCGCGCAGAATGGAGCTGCATTTTTGTGCTATGTGACACCGGCGGAGCATCTGGCGCTTCCGAATGTGGAGGATGTCAAGCAGGGCATCATTGCATCGAAAATTGCGGCGCATGCGGCAGACATTGCCAAGGGCGTGCGGGGCGCAAGAGAGATTGACGACAAGATGGCAGACGCACGCCGTGTGCTGGACTGGGATGCACAGTGGGAATGTGCGATTGATCCCGAGACCGCAAAACAAATCCGCGAGGACCGCAAACCGGAGCACGAGGACACCTGTTCCATGTGCGGAAAATTCTGTGCGGTGCGCAGCATGAACAAGGCGCTTGCGGGCGAGTACATCGATATTTTATAAAACAGAACACGGGAAAGTGAAGAAGCGTCAGCGGAAAAACAACATTGCAGTATAAAAGCGGAATGTGGTACAATAAAAAAGGATTCTGTCAGCAGGAGAATGAATGGGAAAAATTTATTTGGTTGACAGTGAGAATGTAGGAGATATATGGGTGCCGCTTCTGGTATCCTCGCAGGAAGATGACGAGGTTCTTGTATTTTATACGACAAAGAGCCCGCATATGAATTACGAAAATGTGAGGATGCTCAAGGAGACGGAAAAGGAAGCAGACTTTATTAAGTGTTTTGAGGGAAGCAATGCGCTGGATTTCCAGCTGGTATCGGAACTTGGCTATCGCCTGAGCCAGAACGCGGACAGGGAGTATGTCATTGTATCAAATGATACGGGATTTGACGCTGCGGTGCGCTACTGGTCAACGCGGAAAATGCCTGTGAGCCGTTTAAGCGGAAAGGAATGCCACAGAATGCTGACAGAGAAAAAGCAGCGCGTGGCAAAGGAATCCGGGGCAGCAGTAGAGCCGGAACAGGAACAGACCAGAGCGGCTGGCCCGGAAGTGGAAGCAGAGCAGGTTCGGGAGACTGGACAGGAAGCGGAAGCAGAGCAGGTTTGGGAGAACGGCCCGGAGCCGGAAGCAGAGCGTGGCAGAGAGCAGTCAAAGAAGCCACGGTCATCCAAGAAGTCAGAACCGTCGAAAGCCGGCGGTAAGGCAGGAGAATCCGGGAAGCCGGAAGTGACTGGGAAGGCTGAGGATGCAGAGGAATCCGGGAAGGCTGAAGTGACCGGAAAGGCTGAGGATGCAGAGACATCCGGGAAGTCGGAACCGGAAGAAAACGCTGGGCTGGCAGAGGAATCCGGGAAGGCTGAGCCGGCAGAGAAGACTGGCAAGGCAAAACGGTCAAGAAAGTCAGCGAAAGCAGTCAAAGCAGAAAAGTCTGAGCGTATGTCAGAACCGGATCGTTCGGAAAAGTCACAGAAGAGTGACAAAGCAAAGACGCAGAACGCAGGGAACGAGAAGCCGGATCTGACGGAGGAACAATCCGGACAGATGACAGCAATGATGGATTTGAAAGAAGAAATGTCAGAGAATCCACAGAGTGTGTCAAATGCTACGGGTCAAAGCGAAGCGCCAGCAAAGTTTGGACTGGATCTGAATGCAGAGAGAGCAATTTTAAAGACATTGTGTGCCTGCATCAGCAAGGAAAATCTGGTGGATTTTCACAATGCACTGGTTGCGCTTCTCGGCGAGGAAGAAGGCAAGCGGCTGTATCAGGAACTGAAGACGAATGCAGAGTATGCGTCTTACTGGTCAGAACTTCCGGCTTATGGCTTAAAAGAAAAGTTTGACATGTACTGCAAAATGGTTTTTGACCACAGTGAATATGCAAAGGAACCGCCGGAAGATTTTTCGGGATTCCTCTATCAGGCAAACGGAAAGCGAAAGAATCTCAATTCTCTCCGCGCAGCATTGCAGGGGCACTATGGCAAAGACAAGGGAATGAAATATTATTCCCTGTTCAAGTCACACATTAAGATGATGAATCGCATGTAGTAAAGGAGAAGTTGACAGAATCTGGGTATTCAACAGGAATACGCAAAACGCCTCACCGGATGGTGAGGCGTTTTGTACGTTTATCATTTTATAAAAAGAAGGAGAAGTCGGTAAGATGTGGGGTACTTACCGGCCATATTATGAAAAAGAAATTGTGTCAATGGGGATTTCCTCTTGACAATGATTAAGATACCGGATAAATGTGAAAAAGGTATGAAGCAGTGTTGAAAAATGTGTGAAGAATCGTCAAACAAACTGGAATCCGGGGCTGATAGAAGGGAAAGGCGAAGTTCCAGAGCAGAAAAAGTGCGTGCCAGACCCGGAAAGAATGGAAAAAGGTTGACATAATGCCAGAAGGGAAGAGCACCCCGGGTCTGAGAAGAGAAAAAGTGCGAACCAGACCCGTATAGAAGCAAAAATTGGGTCCCAGAATAGAAAAAGTGCGTGCCAGACCCGGAAAGAATGGAAAAAGGTTGACATAATGCCAGAAGGGAAGAGCACCCCGGGTCTGAGAAGAGAAAAAGTGCGAACCAGACCCGCATAGAAGCAAAAATCGGGTCCAAGAGTAGAAAAGTATCGTTGAGACCTGCAGGACGAGAAAAAGTTTTCCTACTTTCCCCTTGGCCACGAGATAGCATTAACGCCTCAACCGTATATTCCCCCCTCATCCAGACTTCCATCACAATACATTCGTCATAATACCGTAACACTGTAACACCATAGCACAAAAAAGCGCAAACCCTTTCATTCAAGGATTTGCGCTTCTTCTCAATGAAGCTGCTGACGGGAATCGGACCCGTGACCTCCGCACTACCAATGCGACGCTCTACCGACTGAGCCACAGCAGCATCTGTGTGAGTTGCCTCAGCACTTGTACTACTATACACTACGAAGTGGCAGTTGTCAAGATAATAATTCTAAATAATTCTTTAGAAATTCTTCGGGTATTTCTGCGGGGAATTTTGCGGCAGATCAGGTAAAATGTAATCAATGCACGGGGAGGCGTGTGATTCTGCGGCGGATGTGTTATGATAGCAGAAAAGAGAACAAGAGCAGGAGCGGAAAAATGGAACAATATAACATTTTAATTGTTGAGGATGATAAAGAAATCAGGGACGGAATTGAAATCTTTTTAAAGAGTCAGAATTACAACGTATTCAAGGCGGCAGACGGCGTGGAAGGACTTGAGGTGATGGAGCGGGAGAAGATCTCGCTGGCGATCGTCGACATCATGATGCCGCGCATGGACGGCGTTACAATGACCATGAAGCTGCGGGAAAAATATGACTTTCCGGTCATTATGCTCTCGGCGAAGTCAGAGGAGACCGACAAGGTGATCGGGTTAAATATCGGGGCGGATGATTATGTGACCAAGCCGTTTACACCGTTGGAACTGATGGCGCGTGTCAATTCCCAGCTCCGCCGGTATACGCAGTTTGCAAACAGGAGTCCGAAGGAGGAAAAGAACGACCGGATTCATGTGATCGGAGGACTGGAACTGAATGAGGACACCGTGGAGGTGTTTGTGGATGGAAAACCGGTGAAGATGACGCCGATTGAGTTCAAGATACTTGCGCTCTTAATCCGGACACCGGGGCGTGTATATTCGGCGGACGAGATCTATGAGCGCGTGTGGAATGAAAAGGCGATCAATACCGATACGATTATGGTGCATGTGAGAAATATCCGGGACAAGATTGAGATCAATCCGAGAGATCCAAAATACTTAAAGGTGGTGTGGGGTGTTGGATATAAAATTGAAAAACAACAATAGAAACAACGGTGCCGGCAATAACAATGTCAGCGCAAATAACGATGCCAGCAGCAACAGTGGTGCCAGCAGAAATAACGGTGCCGGCAACAGCAGCAACAACAACAATGCCGTAAACAGCAGCAAGCGGATTATCATAGCGATCGCGGGAATCATTTTCATCACGATCATTACCATGTGTTTTTTCCCGGTGGTGTACCGGACGGCTGAGAGACAGAAAGAGCAGCAGAAAGCGGAGATGATGCGCGAGTCCTCGGACAGCGTGGACAACGATACGGTACAGACACTCTATCAGGGCAGCTATGTCCTGTATGTAGAGCAGATGGAGCGGAGCGGGCAGGCAGATGCAGGCGGACTGTTTTTGAATCTGCCGACGGATGATGAAGATTACCAGTATGTAAAGGACACGGTAACCTCTACGTTTGACGAATGGAAAAGCCAGTTTGAGAGTGACAGCTGGAACATCGATTACTGTGTATACAAAAGCAGTGCCGACTGCGTGAAAAATACGGATCAGCTGCTCGAGACGTGCGCGGATGGAACCGTGACGGATGAGCTGCAGCAGTATTATACGGACATCGTATGTTTATCCTTTGACGAAAAGGGCGCGCTGGAAGTGACACCGCTGTACGACGAAAATATCAGCGGCAGCGTTCTGATCAAGGCGTTTCAGAATGTAGACCGGGAAAATCTTTTGGGACAGTCGCTGGGCGGATATGTGGAAGCAGGGCAGCTGCAGGGACCGAAGGACTTTAAGGTGATCTTCGGGCTTCCGGTATCAACGAGTGATACGATTTCCTTGGGAGATCCGTATGAGGATATGACAAATTACTGGGTGCAGGTGGTGTTAGTGTACCGTGCGTCCGGCGGAAGCATTCTGTTTCTGGTAAGCCTTGCTGCGGTGGCGGGATGGATGTTTCTTATGACGAGCGGACGCATCTGGAAGGAAGACATACCAATGCAGCGCCCGGGAAAATGGTATCTCATGGAGGTGGCGGTGATTGCCGTCTGCTGCATGGCATGTATGGAGGAAAACTTCTACGATATCATAAGAATCTATTCCTATTACAGCGAAGGAGTGGATGTTTTACTTGGAAACAATGCCTGGAGAGCCATCTTACAGCTTGGACAGATGATGGTTCCGCTCCTGTTTTTGTATGGCATCTGGTATGCGGCGCTTCGCATACTGCGTCCGGTATTTTTCCTGGGAGTCAGGGAATATATCAGACAGTACAGCCTGATTTATCAGATTTTTCCGTGGTTGAAAAAATTGTGGAACACGTTCCGCTATGAGGTGGCGCATGTGGATTTTTCAGAAAAATCCACAAAGACGATCTGGAAAATCGTGCTGATCAACTTTGCGGTGCTGTCGCTCTGCTCGATGATGTGGTTTTTCGGCATCGGCGCGCTGATCGTGTACTCCATCTTTGTGTTCTGTTTTATCAAAAAATATTATGACAGGATCGGCAGAGATTATCAGGCGCTGCTGCGCAGTGTAAGCCGGATGGCGGACGGAGATCTGGACACGGAGATCACCGAGGATCTGGGAATATATGAGCCGATGAAGGTGGAGCTTTCCAGGGTGCGCGACGGATTTAAGAAGGCGGTGGATGAGGAAGTGAAGAGCCAGCGAATGAAAACGGATCTCATCACGAACGTTTCCCATGATTTAAAAACACCGCTCACGGCGATCACAACCTACGTGGAACTGTTAAAGAAGGAGGACATCACGGAGGAGGAGCGCAGGTCATACATTGAGACGCTCGATAAAAAGAGCCAGCGGTTAAAAATATTGATCGAGGATCTTTTTGAGGTCAGCAAGGCGACCAGCAACAATATTGTGCTGCATCCGATGGAAGTCGATGTGGTGAATCTGTTAAAGCAGGTTGCGGTGGAGCATACGGAGCGCTTTGCGGCGATGGGGCTTGTGCTGCGATGGGATGTGCCGGAGGAAAAAGTGATCGTGGTGCTTGACAATCAGAAGACATTCCGCATCTTTGAAAATCTGTTTGTCAATATCCAGAAATATGCGATGCCGCAGAGCCGCGTGTACGTGCAGGTACAGGAATACGGGATGGCACCGGAGAGATTCGTGGAGATTACGATCAAAAATATGTCGGCGACGGAACTGAATTTTGATCCGGAGGAAATCACGGAGCGCTTCGTGCGCGGCGATACTTCACGCGGTACGGAGGGCTCGGGATTGGGGCTTGCCATCGCCAGAAGTTTTACCGAGGCGCAGGGCGGAAAACTGACGATCGAGGTGGACGGTGACTTATTCAAGGTTGTAATCAGACTGAAATGTGGTACACTACAGGTAGAAAAAGAGATGGAGGTTTAAGACACATGGAATCAATGGATGATTACAAGGAGGAGTTAGAAGCTTCTTTCCGCAGAATCAGAGAGGGAGATATTTTAACCGGCACGGTGATCGATGTCAACGAGGAGGGCGTTACGCTTGACCTGAAATATTATGCACCGGGATTTATCAGTGCGGAGGAGATGAGCAGCGATCCGGATTTCTCACTGGCGGAGGCTGTGCATGTGGGGGATACGATCGAGGCGACCGTGATCCGGGTAGACGACGGCGCAGGCAACATTCTTCTCTCCCGCAGGGAAGCCAATGAAGAGCAGGCATGGGAGAAGCTCAAAGAGATGATGGAGGAGGGTACAACGGTAACCGTCCGCATCAAGGAGAGCGTGAAGGCAGGCGTTGTGGCATATCTTGAGGGGATCCGCGCGTTCATTCCGGCATCCCAGATCACATCCGCTTATGTGGAGGATACGGAGAGCTGGGTAGGAAAAGAGATTCCGGTCCGGGTCATCACGGTGGATGAGGAGCGCGAAAAGCTCGTGCTTTCCGGAAAGGCGGTCGCACTCGAGGCAGAGGCGGAGGAGCGCAATCACAAGATCTCTATGATCGTGCCGGGAACCGTGCTTGAGGGAACTGTCGAGAGCCTGATGCCGTACGGTGCATTTATTGATCTGGGCAACGGACTGAGCGGACTGGTACACATCTCACAGATCTGTGAGCGCAGAATCGGAAAGCCGTCCGAAGTGCTTAAGGTCGGAGAGAAGGTCAAGGCAAAGGTATTGAATACCAACGACAATAAGATCAGCTTGTCCATGAAGGCACTGGCAGAGGAGATGGTAGATACCGAAGGCGTGGAAGATCTGGAGGCATACACAGACCACACATCCACAGGAACCAGCCTTGGCTCGCTTCTGGCAGGATTGAAGTTAGACTGATCGAACTATTTGAGAATCTTTCTCTAATAGAAAACTGATTCCGTTGCTTTTGCAACCGAAACGGCTCTTGCAATGTGATACATTTAGTTAGAATATTCTAACTATGCGTAAGAGGCAATTTCGGAGGAAAGCAATGAGAGAAGCAGGACTTGGAATCGACATCGGAAATGGAAGTATTTCCATCGCTGTTGTCGAAGGCGAAAACATCATATATAAAGATTACAGACTGCATCGCGGAGAACTGTATCAGAATCTTGTGGACATGCTTGGGCAGGTGGAGACATCGTGCGGCGACAGGATTTTGTATGCAGCGGTCAATCCCGGTGCAGTCTGTTTGTATCCGGGGATCCAAAAGAAAGTGCAGATCAACCGCATCAGCAGCCTTCTGGAAGGACAGAGAATGCTCTATCCGGACGCGGGAAGCATCGTAGAGATGGGAGCACAGAATTCCTGCTTCCTTACCGGAATCCGTGAGGGAGAGACGCTCTCCTACGCCATGAACGGGGAATGTGCCGCCGGAACGGGAGCATTTTTCGAGGATCAGATGTACCGGCTCGGACTTCCGCTGTCCGCCTACTCGGAGTATGTCAGACGGGCGAAAAGTGTGCCGCGGCTTGCGGGACGGTGCAGCGTGTTCGCCAAGACAGACCTGATCCACAGACAGCAGGAAGGTGTGCCGGTGGAAGATATTCTGCTCGGACTTTCCTATGCCGTGATCCGCAATTTTAAATCTGCGGTCGTGCGGAAACTTCCGGTACAGCCGCCGGTGCTTGTGACGGGAGGCGTTGTCTATAATGAAGGCGTGCGCCTCGCCATCTGTGATATCTTCGGATTAAAAGAGGAAGAACTGCTTTGCGGGGAAGAGGGAGCTGTGGTGTCTGCTGCCGGAATCGCAGCCTGTGCATGCCGCGGGAAGCTGGCTTTTGACTGGAAACACCCGGTCCGCAGGGAGGTGGCGGATGAGGAGCAAAAAAGAAAGGCGCTGCCGCGATATGACTACGAGAAGGAGGCACTTCACCGGACCAGACCGTTACGTGGCGGGGAAAAGCTCTGGCTCGGGATTGACGTGGGATCCACGAGCACAAACCTTGTGCTGACGGGGGAGGACGGAGCCGTCATTGACGATCTGTATCTTAGAACGCGCGGCAATCCTCTCGGCGCGGTGCAGCAGGGAATGGCACAGTTAAAGCAGAAATACGGGGAATCACTCGCGTGGGAAGGCATTGGTGTCACGGGATCGGGGCGGTACTATATCGCGGAGAAGACCGGTGCAGGCACGGTGTTGGATGAGATCACGGCGCAGGCGCGCGCGGCTGCCCATCTGTGCCCGGAGGTGGATACCGTGTTTGAGATCGGCGGTCAGGACTCCAAATACATCAGTATCCGGGACGGTCAGGTCGTCGATTTCGAGATGAACAAAGTGTGTGCGGCGGGTACGGGCTCCTTCGTCGAGGAACAGGCGAACCGCATGGAAGTATCGCTGGAGGAGATCGGAAACAGTGCCTTGAAAGCAAATGTGCCGATCGATCTGGGAGAGCGCTGCACCGTGTTGATGGAATCCAAGATTGCAGCGGAGCTTGCGGCAGGCACGGACAAGGAGGATATCTGTGCAGGGCTGTGCCGCTCGATTGTCAGAAACTATTTAAACAGGGTAGTCGGCAATAAGCGCAAGGGAGAACATATCTGCCTTCAGGGCGGAGTCGTGCATAACGAGGGAATCGTTGCGGCTTTCTATGAAGTGTTTGGAGAACGGCTTCACATCACGCCGTTTTACGATGTGACCGGGGCATACGGAGCGGCGCTCGCGGCAAAAGAGCAGGGCGGTACATCCCAAAAGGAGAGCATCCGGAATGAGGAGAATTACCGGAAGAGCCAGAAATGGTTCCTGGCAGGCTATGACGGAACGCTGCTGCCGGGGAAAAAGACTGTGGGAATCCCGCGTGCGCTCATGATTTATAAATTTTTCCCGATGGCGTACCAGTATTTTAAGACTCTCGGCTTTAATGTATTGCTGTCGCCGGAGACGGACGATAAGATCATTGCGCTCGGACAGGAGATGGCGGCGGAGGAGACCTGTTATCCGGTAAAATTACTGCACGGGCACATGGAATGGCTTGCGAGAAAAAAGGTGGACTACATTTTTATCCCGTGTATCCATACGATCCGGCATGAGACTTCCGGCGTTGCGCACAATTACGGCTGTGTCTATATGCAGACAGCGCCGCGGATTGTCGCAAGTGTGCTGGGGCTTTCGGAACGCGGCGTGGAGCTGATCTGCCCGGTTCTGGATCTGGATATGGGAAAACCGCAGCTTGCGGGAGCGATGATCAAAGCGGGTGAGGAACTGGGATGCGACAAGGCACGGTGTGCGGCGGCGCTCGCGAAGGGCGCCGCGGCGATGGTGCGCTGTGAGAAGAATTCTGAAAAACTGGGCGCGCAGATCCTGGACGAGTTGAAACCGGAGGACAAGGTGCTCGTTCTGATTACAAGAAACTACGGCGTGTCAGACCCGGTTTTAAATATGGGAATTCCCGGGGAACTGTTAAAGAGAGGGTGCAGAGTGTTGACACTTTCCCATCTGAAAGGACATGATGTGGATTTGTCCGGTCATTATCCGAATTTGTACTGGCCATTTGCGCAGCACATTTTGTCGGGAGCGAAGATCATTAAGGAGCATCCGAATCTGTATGCCGTCTATCTGACGAACCACGGCTGCGGACCGGACGGCATGATCTCCCACCTTTTTGCGGAAATTATGGGGGACAAGCCGTACCTGAAAATAGAGGTGGACGAGCATCAGTCCAAGGTGGGAGTGATAACGAGAATCGAGGCGTTTTTAAACAGCTTATCCCATGTAGAGAACTGCACGGAGCGCGCCATACTGCCGGAGGCAGCCGTATTGTCCGGGCGGCTTCGGGACGGGAAGAAAGGCACGAAAGAGACGAAAGAACCGCAGCAGGAGACGGTGTATCTGCCGCCGCTGTCCGTGTATACAGAGTGGATGGCACTTTACCTGAATCAGAAAGGAAAACGCACGGCAGTACTGCCGGATTACACGGCGCAGGATCTTCATGCGGGAAAAGCGTACAGCACCGCAAAAGAATACTGTACATTCTCGGCTGCGGCAGGACAGATTGCAAACCGGCTGCAGGAGACGGACGGGGAGGAAAAACAGTTTCTGGTATTCCAGACCGAGGGTGCGGAGGCGGACGGAATGGTTCCGGAAATCCTGCGTGCGGTCTTAGATGCGGACGGAAAGAGGGCGCATCTTGTGACACCGTTTCTGGAACAGCTGCTTTTTGCGGAAGAAGCGGATATCTTGTGGCAGGTGCTCTTACTCGGGGATGCATGGCACTGCCTGGATGAGGAGTGGCGGGAAAAGGTGCGTGCCTCTTTCCGGGAGAAGACCGCCGCGCCGGATGCCTGGAGCAGGGAGTGGACCAAAAGCCTTTTACAGGAGTGGGCGGTATATGTGACGGAGGACAGACAGCTGCTGCTGGCCGGCGATCCGATTGTGCTGCATAGCGCTTATCTGAATCAGAATATGGAGGAAGCGGTGAGGAAACATGCTTTTGTTCCGGTGTATATGCCGCTCTCGGAATATCTGTGGTTCCTTGATGCGGAGTCGGGGCGAAAGATTCCGGAGCATTTTACAGAACAGCTGCATGAATTTATGCAGATTTACCGCGGCGTCTACGGCAGCTGGAAGCAGCCGGACGAACGCTTACAGGAGATCCGGGAAAAGTTTCCGCTGGTTCACGGAGCAAACCTCCGCTATCTGTGCAGCCTGATGGAGCAGGAACTGCCGCGTGGAAAAGGAATGATTCTGGTGTCGCCGGAATATGCCAACTATGCGTCGGTGATGGAGATGCTGCGCACGGGGTCAAAATATCCGCTGCTGCACGCCAGGGCGGACGGAAATGAGGAAGCGGAAGAAGTGGAGCGGAGAGAAATCTTTCTGGGGCTGCTGGAATAATAAAGGAGACAAAAAGGAATTGCCGCAATAAGAATATTGTTCTTTGGATTGGTAAGTAATATTATCAGAAACAGATACTTAAAAGTTCCAGATAAACATGCGGCGATAAATTCTGAACGCAAAATCCGGTATTTCTAACCATGCCGCAGCTGGCATCCGTGATGATCCATGTCTTTCCAAGTTTGGAGCACTCCACGGACTGTGTCCGCAAGCCGGCAGACAATTTTAGGACTTTTGTGTGTGTCCCTTGCGGCACCAGACAACAGATGGCATAAATGCCATCTTTATGTCGAACAAAACATAACCGCGCGAAGCCGCTGTCTGAGTCGGCATCTGC
>ERZ773109.1261-NODE-1261-length-14965-cov-2.940040_pt1 | contig 14965 bp, 6 predicted proteins | sample MGYA00580569_ERZ773109 | MGnify/ENA primary metagenome ERZ773109 (study PRJEB29015, sample SAMEA2737852) | human gut metagenome | biome: human gut; feature: human-associated habitat; material: faeces | place: China | collected 2012 ...
GGTGCCCACCTTCGCATAGTAGGGATTGCCGCCGCCCGGGGTGACGATCGTGACGTTCTCGAGTTTCACGTTCCGGATGTCGTAGCCTTTCAGACCGACGATGCTCGCGGGCGAGATGTTGCGCGGCAGGTCTTCCACCGGGCCTTCGTATTCGTAACCCGCGTCGGGTTTGCCGTCCGAGAGTTCGCAGTACATGTTCCGGATCGTGACTCCGTCGATCGAACCCACCGAACCTTTGGTCCAGCGGTTGCCGATGCGCAAAAAGATCGCGTTGCCCACATTGTAGGCGTAGAGGCTGTCGACGAGGATATTCTCGACGATGCCGCCGTCGGGCGTCGCGATCGTGAAGGCCGAGCGGAAGGTGTCGTATACCTTGTTGTTGATGATGCGGATATTCTTGTAGCCGCCGGCGCTTACCGTGCCGAACTTGATGCCGCTCGCGCTCGAGCGGGCTACGCAGTTGCGGATTTCGATGTTTTCGCACATGTGCTCGTGGCTGTGCGACTTGAGGCAGATAGCGTCGTCGGTCGCATCGATGAACGAGTTGGTGACGGAGGTGTTGCGGCAGTCGACGATGTCGAGTCCGTCGTTGTTCCAGTAAGCCTTGCTGTCGACGGTGATGCCGTTGATCTTCAGCCGGTCGCACTGGTCGTAGGTCTGCACCCAGTCGCCCGAATTCTTCAGCGTGATGCCGTCGACGGTGACGTCTTTGCATTCGCGAAAGTAGAGCGTCCGTGCGCGGCGCGATCCGTCGGGCCGGTCGTACTTGGCCGGGTCGTTGATGATCCCTTTCTGGATTTGGTCGAGCAGGTTATACGACGCCTCGCGGCCCTGGCCGTCGATGACCCCCTTGCCGGTGATCGCGACGTTATTGACCTTCACCGCCCGTACCAGCGCGCAATAAGAGCTGTCGATCGGGTAGTCGTACGGGTTCGTCGAACCGAGCAGCACGGCGCCTTCGTTGAGCTGGATAGTGACGTTCGAACGCAGGTTGATGCTGCCGGTCAGGTAGCGGCCCACGTAGAAGACGAGACGCCCGCCACCCTCGGAGTGGATGTAGTCGATCGCCTTCTGGATCGAGGAGGTGTTCAGCGTCGTACCGTTGGATTTGATGCCGAAGAGCGAGGCGTTGTAATCCTTCGCCCCCAGTTGCATCGCACACAGGACGGCCAGTGCTGAGAGAATAAACTTTTTCATGAATCGTTGTTGGTTTGAGAGAGTTTTTTGAAAAATTGAAGTTTATTGGCAGTAGTTCGGGGCAACCTGTCCGCTGCCCCTGTGAATTATCTCTGCAGCTTGTTTAGACGACTTTATTTGTATAACGTTACCGGTCCGAGAATGCCCAGCGACAGGGTCGGCCACTCTTTTCTGCCGGCGGTGAACTTCTGGGCAGTGGCGTTGTCGGTGAGCGTATGCATGTAGTTGCCCAGGACGGTGACCACGCGCACCTCGATCTCGTTGCTGCCGGTGTGTAGCTGGTCGGCGATGTCGTAAATGCGGTTGCCGTACCACTTCACGCCGCAGTCCACGCCGTTGACGAGTACCTGCGAGATGCCGTAGACCTTGCCCAGGTTCAGGACGGTGTCCCCGGCGTTCGAGCTGTTCACGTCGAACTTCGTACGGTACACGACCGTTCCGGCGAAATCTTTCCATTCGGTCTCCTTCAGGTCGGTGGGCGTCTCCATCTGCGTGGTTTTGACCCATCCCTCGCGGGCATGGTGCAGTTCGACCTGCCAGTTTTTAAGCGTCAGCGCGTTCGGAGCGCTGACGGGCAGCGGTTTCCACGGCTCGCCCTTCGACACCTTGTCGAAGACGATGAAGAGGGTTTCGGCCGGGCCGAGTTCCAGTTCGAAGCTGCCGTCGGTGAGCGTGATACGGTAGCGTTTGCCGGTATCGGGGTTCCAGATCCACGGGTAACGGCCCCGCGTGATCTCCGGCGAGAAGGTGATCTTGCTCTTGTAGGGGTTGTGCATGTGCACGTTGGCCAGGAAGAAGAAGGTGTTGCCGTCGCCGCCGTTCCAACGTGTCTGCAGGAAGAAGCGGTCGGGGTTCTCGACGGTCATGTAGTGCGGCAGGTTGTACTGGCCGATCAGCTCCCGGTACCATTCGAGGAACTTGTTGTCCTCGGGTTTTTTGACGAGGATGAAGCGGTCGGGGTAGGCCTGCAGTTTCTTGATCCACGCCTGTACCTCGGCGTCGCGCTTTTTGTAATCTTTGAAACCGAGCGACTTGGACGGGTATTTTTCGATGCAGAAAACGCGGCCGCCCTGGGAGACGAACTCGTGAATCTTCGCGAGCGTCGAGGGGGCGGTGCTGGTCACTTCGGGCAGGAAGAGCGTGCCGTACTGTTTGGGACCGTAACAGAGTTTGCCGTTCTTAACCGTCGAGGCGTTCAGCACGATCTCCGAGGTGTAGTCGGCGGCGCCGCCGTTCTTGCAGATCGCTTCCCATATTAAAGAGGTGTAAAGGACGTTCAGCGTGCCGGGGAACGGATCGGTCTGTACGCCGATTTCGCCCCACATGTCGTAGTTGGGCGGCAGGATGATCATGTCGGTGTACATGTCCGCGTTCTGGAACTGCGACGAGAGGCGCCCCTTGTAGGCGTTCAGGTACTTGAAGTAGGGCCACCAGGTGTTGTTCTCGTTGTAGTAGGAACCGTACTGCACCCAGCCGGGGAACGGCGCGTCGGCCGGCGAATAGTTGAACCCGTGCCATACCGAGTGCGTGATGCCGGAGACGGCGCTCATGTCCGAGCCGATCTTGATCAGCTCGAGCGTCGCGCGGAAAGCGAGGTAGGTGTTGGTCATCTCCTCGGCGCTGACGATGCGCTTGCCGGTGAGGTGCGCCGCCGAAGAGACGTATTTGTTGATCATCGTGTAGCCCCGGCCCGCGCGGTATTCGTCGTCGCGCATCTCTTCGCCGAGGCGGTGCTTGAGCCAGTTGGTCGTCCAGGATTCGCCCTCGGGGATCGAATAGCCCATGCTGCTCTCGAGCGGGAAGAAGCCGCGGCCGTAGGCCTGCGCGCGCGAGAGCACCCCGAGGTCCTTGCACCAACCGGTGTAGGTGTCGGTGAAGCGTTCCTTGAGCAGTTCGGCCTTCGTCAGTTCGAAATCGAAGCGCACGCGCTGCAGCTCGGCTTTGAACTCGGGCGTCTTTTCCGCCCCGTAGTTGTAGTCGAGCACGTCGCCCAGGCGGCCCACCTTGAACATCATGAACGGAAGGTAAGGCATCAGGTCGTAACCGCGGCGCAGGCGGAACTGTTCGGCGAAGTCGCCCGTCCAGTTCGATCCCTCGAGTTCCATCGAGTCGGTGAACATTGCGCGGACGTAGTTTTTCAGCGGGCCGATCCGGTTCTGGATCGTGTCGGCCATGTGGTCGAGGTACTTGCGCACGGCCTTTTTGTCCATGTGGTTGAGGATCGAACCGGCGGCTCCCGGTGCGCCGTTGATCACGCAGGCGAACGAATTGACCTTCACCAATGCGTAAAATACGTATTTTCCTTCGGGTACGTCGACCGAAATCACCTCGTTGCCGATCTGGTCCGAGAGGTCGATCGCCTGGTCTATGCCGCTCATCGGGTTGGGAACCAGTTTCAGCGACATGATTTCGAACGTGCGCAGCGGATTGACGTCCGTCACGCCCGGATCGACGGTTTTGAATATTGTGAACTTCGAGATTTCGAACGTGGTCGGTCCCTCGATCTTCTCGGCGTCAACCAATACGACCTGTGCGCGCTCTTCGGGGGTGAGGTCTTCTGAGCCGAAAGGCCAGCCCGAACCTACGAGCAGGTCGCAGGTCATGCCGATTTTCTTCGCTTCGTCGAACGTGACCTTCAGTGCGTCGATCCACTCGTCGCTGAGCCAGCGCAGCGACTTTTTGCCCAGGTCGTCGCCCGTAGTGGGGAATGCGATGGGGTTGATTTCGACGCCCGCGATGCCGGCTTCCTTGAGCAGGTGCAGTTCGCGGACCAGTTCCGCGGCTTCGACCTTGTCGCCGTTCCACCACCAGCGTACGTAGGGGTGGTATTTGAACTCGGAATTCTTGAAACGTTTGTATGTCTCGGAATCGAAGCTCAACGAGCCGGTTTCGGCGGCTTTGGCTGCGGCCTCGGCCAGGGTGGGGGAAAGTGCGGCTACAAGGGTGCCTGTTGCCAGCATGGCGCTCCGGAGAAGGAAGGTTCTTCTGTCCATGATAGGTTGTGTGAGGAGATTTAAGTTATGTTGTAGTGTAATGTTTTGTCGATACCTGGCTGCCGGACCCTGTGGCCGTGCGGTCGAAGCGCCTCGCGGCACCGCCCGTCGTCCTGCCGTTTCCGTTCCGGGTTGCCTGCCGCGTGTGTTGCCTCCGGTCGGGCGACTCGGTCTGTCCCTGCAACGGTTCGTTCTGGTCTGCCGCGCTGCCGCGCCGTGATTTGCGTTTGTTCCCCGTCTGCCTCCGCCTCTTGAACCGTCCGCATCTTCAGGACAGAACGCCCCGAAAGTGCCGAACGGCGTTCCGGACGTGATCCGCTCCCGGAAGTGTTTCCTGTTTCCGTCCCGTAGCGAAAAAACGCCCGTGGGAAACGGAGAAAATCATCCGCTTTGGCGGGTGATTTTGAGGATTTTGACACTCCGGAAGCGCCTTACGGCACGGCCGAAACTCCACGAAGTTAGCGATAATTTACGGGTTTTCATAGCCTTTGCATGCATTATTAACATATTTCAGGAATTTTGTTCGATCCTCGAACCGGCTCCAGAAGGGCCCTGAAGGCCGAAATGTTCTGATTCTGACCGGAGACCGGGCCTTTGTCCGGATATCTGCCGGAACGGGTTTCCGATCCCTGTCGTTCTTCGCCTCGCGGTATTTTGCGGAACGGCCGCACGGGATTGTGAAATATCGGCCGGATTTTGTAAATTTGTGCTCTCCGGTTTCTTCTCCCCGCCTGTCCCGGAACGGCAGTTGCCGCAAACCCTCAAAAAACGTAACGCATGAACGCTATCCCGAAAGTGACCTTCGCCCTGTTGTCCCTGGCCGCTGCGCTGTCGTCGGCGCCCCTGTCGGCGCAGGATAAATTCGCCGATATCGCTACCGGCCGCTACCAGCTGCGCAGTACGTTGGTCGAACCGGCGCCGCCGGAACTCCCGCAAAAGTTCCTGCCCGTGGAGAACGATCCGCAGGCCGCTTTCCGGCCGATGCACACCCTCTCGACCGAAGCCGGATTGAAGTCCGAATTGGCGAAGCTGCGGGAACTGTACGCCCCTTATATGAAAGACGTGGCCCCGGCGCTGCCGGCTTCCCGCACGAGCGTGCCGCTCGACGTGTTCGACTGGCGGATCGGGACGGAGGCCGATGCCGGTGATTTCGCCGCCGTCGAGCGCGGCGAAGGCGAGTGGACCGCAGTGAAGATTCCGCACTACGGCGCTCCGTTGGGCCGTGCGGTAACCTACTACCGCAAGGTGGTCGACCTTTCGCCCGCGATGTTCCGTGCGGGGGCGCTGTTCATCTGTTTCAAAGGGGTGGACTACAAGGCCGAAGTCTATGTGAACGGTACGCTGGCCGGTACGCATACCGGCTTTTTCGCGCCGTTCGAGTTCAACATCACGAAACTGGCCCGTCCGGGCAGGAATACCATCCTCGTGAAGGTCGGCAACGACTATACAACCACCGGTATGTCGGTCAACGGCGAGAACGTGCGCGGCGACAAAATCTATGCGGCCACGGGTCCCGGCTACGACGAGCCTGTGCAGGGATGGCACCACTGTCCCGCAGGTATGGGCATCTACCAGACCTGCCGCATCGAGGCCCGTAACCCGATACACGTCAACGACTTGTTCGTGCGTCCGCTGCCCGAGGAGAACCGGGCAGAGGCGTGGGTGGAAATAAATAATTTCAACGAAACGCAAGAAAACGTGAAGCTGATCGTCTCGGTATACGGACAGAACTTCGAACAGACGATCCTCAAGGAGATGGAATACATTCCGTCTTCGACCTATATTCCCGGCGTGGGCGACCTTGCCAAACCGACCGACAACCAGGCCGTGCGGCTCAAGATGGGGCACGGGGTCAATTTCCTGCGCATTCCCCTCGACATGACCGGTTTTCGCTGGTGGAATCCGGACACGCCGTGGCTCTACCAGTTGCAGGTGACTGTACAGGACGAGCAGGGCAACGAACTCGATGCGGCCAAGCAGCAGTTCGGCATGCGCAGTTTTACGATGGACACCGTTTCGGTGCCGCGCGGGCACATGTACCTGAACGGAGAGCAGATCCGCCTGCGGGGCGCCAACACGATGGGGCACCTGCAGCAGTGCGTGATCAAGGGCGACACGGCCCAGCTCATCGACGACATCCTGCTGGCGAAGCTCTGTAACATGAACTACCTGCGCCTCACGCAGCGGCCCGTCCAGCCCGAAATTTACGAATGGTTCGACAAACTGGGATTGCTCAACCAGACCGACCTGCCGTTGTTCGGCAGCCTGAGGCGAAACCTGTTCGCCGAAGCGGTGAAGCAGGCCGAAGAGATGGAGCGCCTCGTGCGCAAGCATCCCAGCACGATCATGGTGAGCTATATCAACGAACGTTTCCCGAATGCCGAGGGGCAGCCGCAGCGCAGTTTCGGCGAGTTGGCCGAATACGAACGGCTCTTCACGGCGCTCGACCAGGCGGTGCTGATCACCAACCCCGACCGGGTGATCAAGGCGGGCGACGGCGATTACGATCCGCCCTCGCCGGGCCTGCCCGACAGCCATTGCTACAACGGCTGGTACAACGGCCACGGCCTCGGCCTGGGCAAGATGCACCGCGGTTACTGGCAGCCCATCAAACCGGGGTGGCTCTATGCGTGCGGCGAGTTCGGCTCCGAAGGGCTCGACCCCGAAGAGGTGATGTACAAATACTACCCGAAGGAGTGGCTGCCCGTGAAGGGGAACGAAAAGAGCTGGACGGCGAACCTGATCCCGCAGGCGCAGACGCACCGTTTCCATTATATGTGGTACAACACGCAGGACAACCTGCGCGATTGGGTGCGTGCGAGCTGGGACCACCAGGAGTGGGTGACCAAGTTCACGACCGAGGCGTTCCGCCGCGACGGACGGATGGTTTCGTTCGCGATCCACCTCTTTATCGACGCGTTCCCGTCGGGCTGGATGAAGACGATCATGGATGTCGACCGGGAACCGAAACCGGCTTACTTCGCCTACCGCAACGCGCTCGCGCCGCTGATGACTTCGCTGCGTACCGACCGCTGGACGTTTTTCCCCGGCGAGCGGGTGAACGTCGAAGCGTGGGTCTGCAACGACCGCAACGATGCGCCGCAGGACTATACGCTGCACTACCAGCTCGAAAAAGAGGGCAAGGTGGTGTGGGCACACAGCGTGCACGCCGACATTCCCCGGAACGATTCCCGTTTCCAGGGCTTTATCGATTTTGAGGCTCCGAAGGTGGATAAACGCACTGCATATCAGCTCCGCATCTCGCTGAACGATGCAGCGGGCAATCCCGTGCACCAGAACGTCGAGACGATCGAGGTTTTCCCGGCGCTGAAGAAGAGCGCGGCGAAGGTCTATGCCGTAGGCGGCAAGGCTGAGGAACTGGCCGCCGCAGCGGGAACCGTCACCGTGCCGTCGCTTTCCGGGGCTCAGGTGATGCTTTGCGACGATATCGCGGCGTACAATAAAGATAAGGAGGCGATCGACGCATGGGTGGCCGCAGGCGGCAAACTGGTGCTGCTGGAACTTCCCGCGGGCGACTACCGCATCGGCGCCGGTGACGTGAAGGTTGAGCGTACGACCATGGGCGAGTACTATTTCGCCTCGCCCGAAGTACCGCATCCGCTGATGAAGGTTTTCAAACCGATGGACTTCAAGATGTGGTACGATCCCGCTGAGGGTTATGTACAGCCGCTGCTGGGCCACACCGTGTCGGCTCCCGGCTGGACGCCGCTGCTGCTGAGCGGCAATTCGAGCTGGGTCGAGGACCGGGGTCCCGTGATGGCGGCCTGCGAACTGCGCCACGGCAAGGGATTGTTCCGCATCAGCGAGGTGAAGCTCGCCGGACGTACGGTCAATCCGGTGGCAGGTTATTTTGCCGATATTTTGATTAACAGGTAAAAAAATCGAATTTTCCCTGTCCGTTCCGGATGGCCCGTGCGTTTCTTTAGTGTGTGCGGTTTGTCTGCGGCCGGTTCCAGGTGTTGCGGGACCGCAGCCTCCGTAGCGGCGGCCTTTCCTGGGTGGACGTATCCGTGTCCTTTTTGGTGTTCGGGATGTTAGGATATTCCGGTGTAATGTTCGATTTGTCGTTTTTGGGCGTAAAAAACATCTTTCCGGGATAACAAACCGGGTGGGATGTCGTTAATAATTATTAGTTTTGCACGGTGTTTTGTAAAGTCTCGAACGATTATAATCAATTTGTTGGTAAGCATATGGAAAAAATGAAGAAAAGGAAAGCCATCGGGGCTTTCGTGAAAGGCGCAGCGTACTCGCTGACCGCTTTGCTGGCGTTCTCCTGCGGAAACTCGCAACAGGGAGGCATGCCCGCGCTCTCCTTGGCTGTGATGACTATGGAGCCCTCCAGTCAGGAGCTCAACAGCGCATATCCCGCTACGATCAAAGGGCAACAGGATATCGAGATCCGTGCGCGTGTGAGCGGTTACATCACCAAACTTTGCGTGGACGAAGGAGCAGTGGTACACAAGGGACAACCGTTGTTTCTGATCGACGCCGTACCGTACCAGAAAGCGGTACAGGCCGCCGAGGCCGCCGTGGAGGTAGCCAAAGCCAATGTGGCCACTACCCAGTTGACCGTCGACAGCAAGACCGAACTGCACGCACAGAATATCATCAGCGATTACGACCTGCAGACGGCCAAAAACTCTCTGGCATCGGCAAAAGCCGCGCTGGCACAAGCCGAAGCCCAGTTGGCAAGCGCCCGCAATGACCTTTCCTATACGACGATCACCAGTCCTTCGGACGGAGTGGTCGGCACGATCCCGTTCCGTGTGGGCAGTCTGGTGGGCACCACCACGCAGGAGCCGCTGACCGTCGTTTCCGACATCAACAAGATGTTCGTCTACTTCTCGATGAACGAGAAACAGCTGTTGGCGCTGACCCGCCAGAAGGACGGTTCGGTGAACAGCACGATCAACGCGATGCCCGAGGTGCAGCTGCAGCTGGCCGACGGAACGATGTATCCCGCCAAAGGCAAGATCGAAACCCTCAGCGGTGTGATCGATCTTTCGACCGGTGCGGTACAGATGCGTGCCACCTTCCCCAACGCACAGCGCCTGCTGCGCAGCGGCGGTACGGGTACGGTGCTGATTCCGAGCGTGCTGGATTCAGCATTGCTGATCCCGCAGAGCGCTACTTATGAAGTGCAGGATAAAAAATTCGTTTATGTGCTGGGCGACAGTTCGAAGGTGAAGAATACCGAAATCACGGTGTTCCCGCTCGATAACGGCAAACAGTACGTGGTGACTTCCGGTCTCAAACCGGGCGAACAAGTGGTCGTAGAAGGCGTGGCTACGTTGCGTGACGGTATGCCGATTCAGCCGATCACTCCCGAACAGTCCGCTGCCAAAGTGCAGGCGATGACCCAGCAGATGCAACAGGCCGCCGCCGCACAGAAATGATCCGATAAAACGAAGAAAACCTTATGAAATTAGATAGATTTATCAACCGCCCGGTGTTGTCGACGGTGATTTCGATCCTCATCGTCATCCTGGGCTTGCTGGGGCTGATGTCGCTGCCGGTGGAGCAGTACCCCAATATCGCCCCCCCGACGATCCGGGTGAACACCACCTATACCGGTGCGAACGCCCAGACGGTGCTGAACAGCGTGATCGCTCCGCTGGAGGAGCAGATCAACGGTGTGGAGAATATGGATTACATGACCTCCACCGCCACCAATACCGGTGATGCGACGATCACCGTCTACTTCAAGCAGGGTGTCGATCCCGACATGGCGGCCGTCAACGTGCAGAACCGTGTGGCCAAGGCGCAGGGTTTCCTGCCTGCCGAGGTGACGCAGGTCGGTGTCATCGCCGAGAAGCGACAGACCAGTATGCTGCTGATCTTCTCGCTTTACAGTTCCGACAACCGGTACGACCAGCAGTTCCTCGAAAACTATGCGAACATCAACGTCGTGCCCGAGGTCAAGCGTATTCCCGGTGTGGGCGATGCGATGGTGATGGGTGCCGACTACTCAATGCGTATCTGGCTCAAACCGGATGTGATGGCCGAGTACAAACTGATGCCCTCCGACGTGTCGGCGGCGCTGGCCGAACAGAACATCGAGGCTGCGCCCGGCCAGTTCGGCGAACGGGGCGACCAGTCGTTCCAGTATGTGATGCGCTATAAAGGGCGCCTGCAAACCGAGCAGGAGTTCGAGGATATCGTGATCCGTGCCAATGCCGACGGCGAAGTGTTGCGGCTCAAGGATATCGCCAATATCGAATTGGGCCGTCTGACTTACGGATTCAGTAATAATGTGAATGGGCATCCGGGTGTGTCGGTGATTATCTTCCAGACCGCCGGTTCGAATGCCACGGCCATTATCCAGAACGTCGAGAAATACCTCAAGAGCATTGAAAATACGCTTCCTCCCGGTGTCGAGGAAGAGGTGCTGATGAGTGCGAACGATTTCCTCTTCGCATCGATCGAAGAGGTGATCAAGACGCTGCTGGAGGCCTTCCTGCTCGTGGTGATCGTCGTGTACGTCTTCCTGCAGGATTTCCGCTCGACATTGATCCCGATGATTGCCATCCCGGTGGCGTTGATCGGTACGTTCTTCATGCTTTACCTGATCGGGTTCAGTGTGAACCTGCTGACCCTCTGCGCGATGGTGTTGGCTATTGCGATCGTGGTCGACGATGCTATCGTCGTCGTCGAGGGTGTCCATGCCAAACTGGACCAGGGGTATAAATCGGCTAAGAAAGCCTCTATCGATGCGATGAGCGAGCTTGGCGGCGCGATCGTTTCGATTACGCTGGTGATGATGGCTGTGTTCATTCCGGTGAGCTTCATGACCGGTACGTCGGGTACTTTCTACCGCCAGTTCGGTTTGACGATGGCTATCGCTATCGGTCTGTCGGCTATCAACGCACTGACGCTGAGCCCTGCGCTTTGCGCACTGTTCCTCAAACCGCACGATCCGGATAAGGAGAAAAAGAGCACTTTCGTAAGCCGTTTCCATGCCGGATTCAATACGGCATACGCTACGCTGCTTCAGAAATATAAGAAGAGCGTGCTGTTCTTCGTGCACCGTCGTTGGATGACTTTCGGCATTATCGGCGCGGGTATCGTGCTGCTGGTGTTCCTGATGAAAATCACCCCGACCGGTTTGGTGCCTAACGAGGATACCGGTACCGTCTTCGCGGTAGTCGATACGCCTCCGGGCACCTCCCAGGAGCGTACCGAAGAGCTGCTGATGAAGGTCGATAGCCTGATCGCGGCGAATCCGGCCGTCAAATCGCGTTCGATGATCACCGGTTACAGTTTCATTGCCGGACAGGGTAACACCTACGGAACGATTATCGTCAAATTGAAAGACTGGGGTGAGCGCGACGGCAAGAAAGGACAGGATCTGAATTCGGTGATCGGCTCGCTTTACGTACAGTCGAAAATGGGTATTTCCGATGCGAATGTGTTGATCTTTGCCCCGCCGATGATTCCGGGATACAGTGCCACGAACGGTTTCGAGCTGAACCTGCAGGACAAGACCGGCGGTGACCTGGATAAATTTTTCGGCATCGCCCAGCAGTTCCTTGCAAAACTGAACCAGCGTCCCGAGATCGCGGCTGCACGCACGTCGTTCAACCCGACGTTCCCGCAGTACATGATCGATATCGATGCGGCCAAGTGTAAGAAGGCCGGTATCAGTCCGCGCGATATCCTGACGGCGTTGCAGGGGTATTACGGCGGCCTGTACGCATCGAACTTCAACCGTTTCGGTAAACTGTATCGCGTGATGATCCAGGCCGATCCGAAGTACCGGATCAGTCCCGAGACGCTGAACCAGGTGAAGATCCGCAACGGCAGCGAGATGGCGCCGATCACGCAGTTCCTGACGCTGAAAAAAGTGTACGGACCGGATAACATCAACCGTTTCAATATGTATACTTCGATGAGCGTCAACGGTTCTCCGAATGCCGGGTACAGTTCCGGAGAGGCGATCCAGGCGATCAAAGAGGTGGCAGCCGAGACGCTGCCGCAGGGTTACGGCTTCGAATTTTCGGGTATGACCCGTGAGGAGTCGTCGACCGGTACCAGCACCACGGCATTGATTTTCGTGCTCTGTCTGGTATTCGTTTACCTGTTGCTGAGTGCGCAGTACGAAAGTTACATCCTGCCGCTGGCCGTGCTCTTCTCGATTCCGTTCGGCTTGGCCGGTTCGTTTATCTTCGCGCAGTTCATGCATGTGGATAACAACATCTACCTGCAGATCGCACTGATCATGCTGATCGGCCTGCTGGCCAAGAATGCGATCCTGATCGTAGAGTTCGCACTCGACCGGCGTAGACAGGGCATGAGTATCCTCTGGTCGGCGATCGCCGGTTCGGCTGCGCGTCTGCGCCCGATCCTGATGACTTCGCTCGCACTGGTGATCGGCCTGCTGCCGATGATGTTCGCGTCGGGTGTCGGCGCCAACGGCAACAGTACGATCGGTACGGGCGCCATCGGCGGTATGTTGATCGGTATGTTGACTCAGATCTTCATCGTGCCGGTGCTTTTCGTAGCTTTCCAGTCGCTGCAGGAGCGGTTTACGCCGATGGAGGTAGAGCCGGAGCCCGAAGAGATCGAGGCTGAGATCGAAAAGCTCGTTTAGTGGGAGTGATTGTGAAATTTTAAGTAAATGACCGTTATGAAAATCCAATACAGAATCTTGTTGGCGGGGCTTTCGGCAGCGATGTTGCTGAGCAGTTGCAACATTTATCGCAACTACAGCCGTCCCGACGAGGTGACTACCGCGGGTATGTACCGCGACACGCTCTCGGCGGCCGACACGCTGCGCGGGGATACGACCTCGATGGGCAACCTGCCCTGGCAGGAGGTGTTCCGCGATCCTTACCTGCAGAGCCTGATCGCGCAGGGCCTCGAGCACAACCTCGACCTGCAGACCGCACGGCTCCGGGTTCAGGAGGCCGAAGCCAGCCTGCAGGCCGCACGGCTCTCTTACGTGCCGTCGTTCAACCTCAATCCGAACGGTGCGCTTTCGTGGTATGAGAACGGCCGCCGCCAGTGGACCTACCAGGTTCCGGCCGCTGCGAGCTGGGAGGTCGACCTGTTCGGTCGCCTGCTGAACTCCAAACGCGGCGCACGTGCCGCGCTGATGCAGAGTGAAGCTTACGCACAGGCTGTCCGCACGCAGGTGATCGCGGCGATCGCGAATACCTATTATACGCTGCAGATGCTGAACCAGCAACTGGCGATCAGCGAACAGACCGTGATCTCGTGGCGCAAGAGCGTCGAGACGATGAAGGCCCTCAAACTGGCCGGAAGCGTCAACGAAGCGGCCGTGGTACAGAGCCAGGCGAACTGCTATGCTATCGAGGCTTCCTTGCCCGATCTGCGGCAGAATGTCCGTGAGGTCGAAAACACGCTGTCGAACCTGCTGGGTGTCGCTCCGCAGTCGATCGAGTGTCCCGGAGTGCTGGCCGACCAGTCGATTCCGTCGACCCTTTCGGCCGGAGTGCCCGTACAGATGCTGAGCAACCGTCCCGATATCCAGTCGGCCGAAGCCGCGTTGATGGCCGCCTACGCCGCGACGAATGTGGCCCGTTCGGCGTTCTATCCGAACCTGACGATCAGCGGGGCTGCCGGATGGACCAACTCGCTGGGCAATATGGTCATCAATCCGGGTAAGGCGATCGCCAATGCCGCAGGCTCGCTGCTTATCCCGATCTTCAACCAGGGAAAGAACCGTGCGCAACTGCGTATAGCGAAAGCCCAGCAGCAGGAGGCGCTCAACGCGTTCCAGCAGAGTATCCTCTCAGCCGGCAGCGAGGTGAGCAATGCGCTTTACCAGTATAAAGCCGCCGGAGACAAAAGTGCTTCGCGCAAAGAGCAGATCCGTTCGCTGGAGCTGTCGGTGAACTATACGCAGCAGTTGTTGCAGTTGGGTACTTCGACCTACCTCGAGGTGCTGACCGCCCAGCAGTCGTTGCTGAACGCCCAGCTGACGCAGGTGTCGGACGACTTCCAGAAAATGCAGGCCGTGGTGAACTTGTACCAGGCATTGGGCGGCGGCCGTGACATGAGCGTAAAGATCGGCTCGAAAGCCGCTGAAAAAGCGGTGAAGGCAGAAGGCAAGAAGTTTCGCAAGGAGTTCCGCCAGAACAACAAATAGTCCTTGTAGTGTCTGGACCGACTGAAGGTCGGACGGTTGAATACGATTGTTTTCGGCGTCCCGGTTCATTCGGGTGCCGGATGGAAATAAAAACTCCGGGAATATCCCGGAGTTTTTATTGTATATGTATTTGTCTGTTGGTTTCACGGAGGGATAGAAAAACGGCAATGCAATATTTCTCGTGTGAAGATTCCCCCAAATGATTACCTGTATAGGTTATCGTTTACATGCTTGTTTTCTGGCAGGCTTGTCCTGTCCTGGAGAGCTTGTACATATATATATTATCTGCGGATTAAGGATCACTGTAAATCTAAATCAATAGGGGGCATTACGCCCCCTATTGATTGGTGTTCATGTGAATCAACCGGTTCGCCGGTCGTCCGTCGCGCGAATTAATTCGCAGCCGTCTCGCCGCCCATCATATCGAGCAGTTCGTTGGTGATCGCCTGCTGGCGCGACTTGTTGTACTGGATTTTCAGCTCCTGAAGCAGCGCTGTCGCATTGTCGGTCGCCATCTGCATCGCGATTGTGCGGGCCGCATGTTCCGCAGCCGAAGAATCGAGCAGGATCGTGAAAATTTTGAGGCTCAGTACCTGCGGGACCAGAGTCTGCACCACTTCCGCCGCGCTCGGCTCGACGATGT
>ERZ773109.1272-NODE-1272-length-14922-cov-8.456313_pt1 | contig 14922 bp, 14 predicted proteins | sample MGYA00580569_ERZ773109 | MGnify/ENA primary metagenome ERZ773109 (study PRJEB29015, sample SAMEA2737852) | human gut metagenome | biome: human gut; feature: human-associated habitat; material: faeces | place: China | collected 2012 ...
TATTGACAAGTTTTTTGTTGATTAGCTTTTTTATTGATTATCGGTGAATAGTAACAAAAAGTTAAAAAAAAAGAAAGAAGATTCATTCAGCCCCGTCAAGCCTACTAAAATCTTCTTCCGTCAAAACTTGTTTTTGACACTAAAAATGATTCGCGCTATCAATTTTACTATCTGTTATTCTTACAGAACGTTTAGTATCAATCCCAAATTCCCCAAGCCTTTAAAAAAGCTTTATTTACACTTATATAGTACTTAAAAAAATTCCTTTTTTCAATGACAAAAGTCACTAATTTTATACATTTTTTGGTAAAATAAGTAAGGTGATAAAAATGAATGAAATTTTAATTGAACAATCCAAGTATTTGGTAGACAAAACACTGCCAAACATCGCAAATATTTCCAATTTGATTGCTCTTTTATTCCATGAAATGGAAAACATCAATTGGTTAGGCTTCTATATTTGTGATGAAAAAAATCAAGAATGCACTTTAGGACCTTTCCAAGGAAAAGTAGCCTGTACTCGTATTCCATATGGAAAGGGTGTTGTAGGTACTTGTGCTAAAACACAAGAAACACAAAGAATTGAAGACGTACACAAGTTTCCAGGTCACATTGCCTGTGATTGTGCTTCCAATTCTGAAATTTGTATTCCAATAAAAAAAGATGACAAACTTGTTGCCATCTTAGATATTGATTCTTTTGAATTCAATAACTTCTCAAAAGAAGACCAAGTCATCTTAGAAAAGATCTGCGAATTCTTTATTCCCCTTTTCTAAGTACGAAGATATCATCTAGACTCGATTCACTTTGTAGAACTGTCAAACCATCTAGTAAATCTCTAGATAGTTCATCATCTACAATTTGAACAAGGAATGACTTTGTCAATTGACGCTTCGAATGAAGAAAAGCCCTTTGTACAATCGTCTTACCCAGTTGATACTCATTTGAAAGTGCCTGTACAATTAAACTCTTTTCTGGTGAAACACCAATTAGAAGGTTGCAGGCCTTTTTTTCGTGCAAGAAAGAAAGACTTCCCTTAAAACTTAGAGCATCATTGACATCTACCTTTAAAATCTGTTCATCAAAACTTCCCCAATACGCAAAACTATATACAGGATGATTTGAACGATATACATCTTTATAGTGCAAAAACAAATTTGTGCACTCTGGATAGATTTCACTCGGCGTATACAACACATGATAGCCTGGCAAGTTTTCACGCACTTCTTTCCACTTTTCAAAAGGATATAGATTCTCTGTACAAGCCGGATCCAAACAAGAATAGGAGAAACAAGGCATACACAATAAGCCTGTATCCCCAATTAATTCTTGCAGTGTTTCTATCAACATTTGATAGTTACCCACCAAACCACTATAACGAGATAGATCTGCTTCTAATAAAATTTTACTTCCCTTTTCAATGCCCAAGTCGATAAATATTTGTTTAAAATCTTCTTTTGTATAAATTTCCATGCCAATATTCTAACTTTTATTTATAACTCTGGCAAGTTTTTACCGCCTTTTTCCAGTTCGCATACAAACTAGCCATCTCTTCTTCACTCTTTTCAGGCACAAACTCTTTTTGCAGATCTACCCCAAGCTCATCTTTTGTCCAATATCCACAAGAAAGACCTGCCAAATAAGCTGCACCTAAAGCCGTTAATTCATTGGTCTTAAAGCGTTGCACAGGCATTTGAAGTAGATCACTCTGGAACTGCAACAAGAAATCATTGGCAGCCGCACCACCATCGACCTTCATCGATGTAATATCAATTTGACTATCCTGTCTCATAGCTTCCAATACATCCTTTGACTGATAGGCCATAGATTCTAAGGCAGCACGTACAATATGATTTTTATTGGCCCCAAAAGTTAAACCAACAATACTTGCCTGACAAGCATCATCCCAATATGGTGCCCCCAAACCTACAAAGGCCGGCACAATATAGACACCATTGGTATTTTCTACACTTTCTGCCATGCCTTGTGTATCTTTCGTATTTTCAAACAACTGCAACTGATCACGAAGCCACTTCATTAAACTACCAGATACAAAAATACTTCCTTCTAATGCATAATTCACTTGATTCCCAATCTGCCAAGCAACAGTCGATAATAAACCATTCTTCGATTCAACAATTTTATCTCCTGTATTCATCAACATGAAGCCACCAGTTCCATAAGTATTCTTAATGCCACCGGCACTAAAGCAGCCTTGACCAAATAGTGCAGCCTGCTGGTCTCCTACTACCGAACAAATTGGAACTTCCTGGCCAAAGAAATGATACGAAGCTGTCTTACAATACGCATAAGATGTTGGTTTGACTTCCGGTAAGATTTGTCTAGGAATATCAAACATTTCTAATAATTCTTCATCCCAAGATAATGTATGAATATTAAATAGTAAAGTACGGCTCGCATTCGATACATCCGTAATATGTGTTAAAGAACCCGATAACTTCCATACGATCCAGCTGTCCATTGTTCCAAATAAGACTTCGCCTTTTTTTGCCTTTTCATAGACATCTGGATTTTGATCAAAAATAAAACGAATCTTACTTGCTGAAAAATAAGGATCAATACGAAGACCTGTTTTCGCCTTTACAACCTCTTCATACCCCTTTGCTTTCCAATCATCGCAAATACTCTTTGTTTGTTTAGACTGCCAAACAATAGCTGGACTTACTGGAAGTCCAGTATAAGCATCCCATAAAACACTGGTTTCACGCTGGTTACTAATTCCAATCGCAGCAACTTGTTCAGGACGGATCTTACTTTTTAAGATCACCTCACTCATAACAGCCAAACATGCTAACCAAATCTCATTGGCATCTTGTTCTACCCATCCTGGATGTGGGTAGGATATTGTCGTTTCTTTTTGGGCAATCTCAACCACATTGGCTTTCTTATCAAATAGAACAGCACGCGTACTTGTGGTTCCGTGGTCGATTGCTAAAATATATTTTTGCATAGAAAAATCTCCTTATATGTCTTATTTTAATCTTTTTGTAAGCCCTTTACAAGATTTCATAGACAAAAGAAAAGAGATGTCAAAAACATCTCTTAACTACGAAGTGTTGCATTGCAATCTTTTTGAATATGTTCAAGGATAGCTTCAAACACTTGGTTGATTTCTTCATCTTTTAATGTATGAGAATCCGACTGGAATGTGATCGATAACGCAACTGATTTTTCATCTTTACTTACGTGTTCACCTTCATAAACATCAAATACTTCTACATCACGAATGATCATTTCTTTATTTAAACGACCCTGTTTATTGATTGTGTCCACTACCTTTTGTACCGGCATTGTACGATCTAAAACGAATGCCAAGTCACGAGATACACTTGGATATTTTGAAACTGGAGTGAATTTGATTTTTGATTTTTTCACATCGATCAACGCATCAAAATCAAGTTCAGCCATCACAATATTCTTACCATATTGAGGATGAATATCACCTAATAATCCAACACAATCTTTTCCTAACATGATCTTAGCACTACGATATGGGTGGAAGTGTGTTGTATCCATATCATTTTCTACAAATGAAATTCTTTGAGCTGCAATACCAATTTGTTCAAAGAAAGCTTCTACTAAACCTTTTAATGTGTAGAAATCGCTTGGTGTTACATCACTTGTCCAACGAGTTTGTTGCAAATTTCCACTCATGGCAATGGCTAAATGCATTTTAGCTCCACTTACACCAGCTACATCACTCAATTCAAAGACATTGACATCTTTAATATTACGAGCACGGTTATAAGAAACAACATCTAATAAGCTTGGCAAAATACTTGTACGAATATAGCGACGCTCTTCACTCATAGGACTAGCTAGTTCGATTGCTTCATCATTATTAAAAATCGCATTGTCTTTCTTTTCTGTACTAACCAAGGTATATGTTAAACAATCTTGTAAGCCTTGAGCACATAAGAATTGACGTGCCTGACGAGTCAATTGTTGTTTATACGTTAATTTACCTTCTGTCATAGGCATAACTGGAAGCGTACTAGGCAAACGATCATAACCTAACATACGAATAACCTCTTCGCTTAGATCGGCCATACCTTCCATATCGGTTCTTGAACTTGGAATGTGGCAAGTAATCAAATCATTAGTTACTTCAGGTTCAAAGTCTAAACGTGCAAATACATCGACAACTTCATCTAAGTTAAAGTCAGTACCTAAACGATTATTAATAGCTTCTAAAGTACAAGAAATTGATTTTGGTTCATAAGGAACTTGTCCATATTGAACTGTTTCTTCAATACCTGTCGCATCCGCATATTCAATCAACAATTGAACGGCACGATCCAATGCTTTTTTACTAGCTAATGGCTCAATTCCCTTTTGGTAGCGAACGCTTGCTTCTGTAGAAAGATTTAAGCGGCGTGCTGTATTACGAATCGCAACATGATCAAAAATAGCACATTCAATAATAATTGAATCCGTTGTATCTAAAATCTTAGAATCATCTCCACCCATAACACCGGCAATACCAATTGGTTTACCTTGATTTGTGATGACGATATCTTCTGGTTGTAATTTATAAGTCACACCATCTAAGGCTGTATATTCTTCATCAAAGCCATCGGCTACGACAATACTTTGACTTGGCAAAGATTTCGCATCATAAAAGTGCATTGGCTGCCCTGTTTCTAACATAACGATATTTGAAATATCGACAATATTATTGATTGATTTTACACCACTAGCTGCCAATAATTCTTTCATCCATTTTGGACTTTCTTTGATAGTTAAGTGGTTGATCACTTTTCCATAGAATAATGGACATTTTGATGTTGTACTTTCAACATGCAAGTTACTAGGTGTACCTACATCACTAGCTCCTTCATATTTTGGAAGTTTAACTTCACGATTTAAGATGGCACCCGCTTCTTTTGCCATATTAAATGCAGCTAAACAGTCATTACGATTTGGTGTTAAACCAATATCTAACACTTCATCATCTAAACCTAAATAGCCAAGTGGATCTGTATTTCCTACAGGCGCATCCGCAGGTAATACTTCAATACCACTCTTTTGATCATCACTTAAACTAGCTGGATCTACCCCTAGTTCAAGTAATGAACAGATCATACCATTACTTTCAACGCCACGAATCACACCATTCTTGATTTCTCCACCAGGTAAAACAGCACCTGGTAGTGCAACAATTACATTTTGTCCTGCAGCCACATTGGGTGCGCCACACACAATATTGACAACTTCATTTCCTACATTGACAGTAGTACAGTGCAAGTGATCACTATCTGGATGTTCTGTACAAGTTTCAACGTGACCAATCACTAAGTTTGTTCCTTGCGATAAATGTTCAATACCTTCTACTTCAAAACCCGCATCGGTAATGCGTTTGGTCATTTCTTCAATAGAAAGATCTTGTACATCCATAAATTGATTAAACCATTTTCTTGAAATACGCATACTTAAATCCTCCTACTCATAACGTTTGAATGTAGAATTGAAACGTTTATCGTTTGTATAGAAATGACGAATATCATCAATGCCATACTTCAACATCGCAACACGCTCAATACCTACACCGAACGCAAAACCACTACATTTTTCTGGATCATATCCAGCCATCTTTAATACATTTGGATGTACTTCTCCAGCACCTAGAATTTCAATCCATCCAGTACCTTTACATGTTGGACATCCTTTTCCATTACAAATGTGACAAGAAACATCGACTTCTACACTTGGTTCTGTAAATGGGAAATAACTTGGTCTAAAACGAATTTGACGGTCTTGACCAAATAATTTTTTTGCCATGAATTCTAAAGTTCCCTTTAAGTCCGCTAAAGTGACCTTTTCACCAATAACCAATCCTTCCATCTGCATGAACTGGTGAGAGTGAGTCGCATCATCATCATCACGACGGTATACCTTACCTGGACATACAACCTTAATTGGAAGATTTGGTGCACTTTCTTCTAACACAACCATCTGAATCGCTGTTGTATGTGTTCTTAATAGACGATTTGGATCAATATATAAAGAGTCCTGCATATCACGCGCTGGGTGATCCTTAGGAATATTGGCTCTCTCAAAACAATATTCATCATCGACAATGTCGTCACCTTCAATAACCTGATATCCTAAACCAATGAATAAATCTTCTAATTCCTGGCGCACTAAATTTAATGGATGTGCATTACCTAGTTCTGGTTTACGCCCTGGCAAAGTGATATCGATCTTTTCGGATTCGATCTTTTTTTGCATTTCTAAAGCCGCCAATTGTTCTTTCTTTTCTTCAATCATCTTAGAAAGATCTTGTTTCAACTGGTTGACCTTTTGTCCAAAGATAGGTTTTTCTTCTTTCGACAAATCCTTCATGCCCTTCATCAACTCTTGAACAGGTCCTTTTTTACCTAGATACAAGACACGTAAATCATTCAATGAAGATGAATCTTTGACATCTTGAATTTTTTGTGTAGCTTCCTGCAAAAGCTCTTCAATTGTTTTCATGTTGTTCTTCCTTTCCCTAAAAACAAAAAAAAAGACGACGCAAGAACGACTACTGCCGCGTTACCATCTTGCTTCGTCTTGATAGACACACTTAATTAACCATGATAACCGTATGAAACGGAAGAGGTTTTAACTCTTACTCAAAGGTGAATTCACTATCCCTACTTATATAAACCTTTCACCAATTGGTTCACTCTCTTTTCTAAGCGTTAAATAGCTACTATGTCTTCTCATTGCTTTAACATTTCAAATTATATCGAAGTCCATGTTTTTTTTCAAGCCGAAGTATGGTAATATTTTTTTATGATTCAATCTGTAAACAATAAGAAAATAAAAGAATACGCCAAACTGATTCAAAAAAAAGAAAGAGATAAGACAAATCTATTTCTAGTCGAAGGCGAACATATGGTGAAAGAAGCATTTAACGCAAATGCTCTACAAGAATTATTTATCCTTGAAGGCAAAGAATGTCCAGTAGAATTTAACTATGAAACAGTTACGCAACAAGTATTAAACAAATTGTCAAACCAAAATTCAAATTCAAAGATGATTGGTGTATGTAAAAAACTAAACTTAAAACCAGAAAAAGAAGAAAGCATTCTATTACTAGATAATGTACAAGATCCAGGAAATGTAGGTACGATTTTAAGAACCGCTCATTCTTTTGGCATTGACTGCATTTATATGTCAAAGGGTTGTGCCGATATCTACAATCCAAAAACGATTCAGTCCAGTCAAGGAGCCTTATTCTATATTCCTGTTATCCAAACGGATTTAGTAGAAGAAATTAAAAAGCTTCAAGAAAGAAATATTGAAGTGTATGCCACAGCTTTACATGACAATCACAAAGATCTTCAAGATATTAAACCAAGTGAAAAATACGCAATTCTAGTTGGTAATGAAGGTCAGGGTGTTCGTAAGGAATTAATTGATTTAAGTGATCACATTGTCAAAATTGAAATGGAAACATTTGAAAGTTTAAACGTGGCCATTGCCACATCCATTTGTATGTATACATTTAAATACGCAAAAAGGTAGCACTAGCTACCTTTTCATTTTTCTCCAGACAATCAATGAATACACAGAACATATAATTTCTGTAACGACAAAGGCATACCAACCCATGTTAATGCCAAAACACTTCATCAATCCATATGTCAATGGAATTAAGATGACTAGTTGTCTAGCCAAAGTGATAACTAACGAAGTATTTGCCTTATTTAAAGCTTGGAATGCTGCACAAAGTACCATACTGATGCCGGCAAACACAAAGCTTAAGCTAATGATTTTTAATGCCGGAACACCAAACGCATACATTTCATCATTGGCACTAAACATTGATAATAATTGTTTTGGGAACAACTGAAATACAATGGTTCCTACAACCATAATAGAAATGGATAAAACCATTGAAAAGCTGATGGCTTCAAACGCACGATCTTTTCTTTTAGCTCCATTGTTGTAGGCAACAATCGGAATTAAGGCATTGGTAATTCCTAGTACGGCCATATTCAAGAAATTTTGTAGCTTATAATACACGCTAAATGCACTAATAGCCATAGCCGAGATTGGGGCTAGTATCATATTCATAAAGACTGTCATAAAACTTAATACCGACTGCATCAAAATAGCGGGCACACCTACTTTATAGATGCGAGCTAAAATGTCTGTAGAAAAGCTAAAGTTAGACACTTTTATTTCTAATGCATCAATCTTTTTCTTTGTGATCCAATAGCCAATCATCATGCCACAAAATTGACCAATAACAGTCGCAATGGCAGCTCCTGTTACACCCATTCTAGGTAGACCAAACCATCCAAAAATCAAGATTGGATCTAAGATGATATTGATGATGGCTCCTGCTCCTTGCATGACCATGTTGTAGATGGCATTTCCGGTTGCCTGCATAATTCTTTCAAAGATGATTTGTACAAAGACACTGAAAGAAAACATCGTACAAATACGAATATATGTATTGGCTAAACCAAGGATTTGAGCATCCCTAGTAAACCAAGATAAGAATATATTAGAAAATAGTAGGCCTAAAACCAAGAAGACAAGTCCATTTAAAAATCCTAATAGGATTCCATGCATCATTGTATTATTCGCATAATCAAATTTCTTTTCACCCAAATAACGAGCAAGTAGTGTATTAAATCCAACGGCTGTACCACAGGCAATCGCAACTATAATAGTTTGTACCGGATAACATAAAGATACTGCGGTTAGTGCATCACTAGAAATCTTGGCAACAAAGATACTGTCGACAATATTATATAAAGCCTGAATCACCATGGAGATGATAATAGGCAAGCTCATGGAACTCACTAGCTTTTTGATTTCCATATGTTCCATTTTGTTCATTTAAAAATACCTCCCCCATGTTTTGGCAGTTTCATAGGGGATACCAAAACGCTAAAATAAATTAATATATTTTTTCTATTTTGTCAAACCAAGTACCGATTCACCAATTAAATCCGTTGGTTTTGACAATCCAAAGTTATCTAAAATACTTGCACCAAGAACACCAAATGAAGATGAATCTGACAACATTCCATACTCTTTCATACTTGGTGAATACATTAAACATGGAACACACTCTCTAGTATGATCGGTTCCTTTATAAGTTGGATCATTTCCATGATCAGCCGTAATGATCAATAGTGTATCTGAATCAATAACACCAAGTAACTGACCTAATAAGGCATCAAAATCTTCAAGCTCATCCGCATAGCCAGAAACATTTCTTCGATGGCCCCACTTGGCATCAAAATCCACAAGGTTCGTGAATAATAAGCCTGTAAAATCGGATTGCACTTCTTCAATGGTTTGAAGCATTCCCTCATGACTTGAAGTTGAGTGAATACTTTTTGTAATACCACACCCATTAAAAATGTCACGGATCTTACCAATGCCAATCACATCCAATGAATGAGATTTTAACACATCTAAAACTGTTTCACTTGATGGAGACAAGGCATAGTCATGTCGATTACTTGTACGTGTAAAGTGTCCAACCGAATCTCCAATATAAGGACGTGCAATGACTCTTCCTACTTTATATTCTGGTTTTAAAGTGAGTTCTCGAGCTATTTGACAAACACGATATAGTTCATCTAATCCCGTCACTTCTTCATGTCCACATATTTGTAGAACACTGTCGGCCGATGTATAAAGAATCAATTTCTTTCCATTTGATTGAATCTCTTCCATAGCCAATTCATCTAAGATTTCTGTTCCACTTGCACTTTTATTTCCAATAAAGACATGGCCGGTTAATCTTTCTAATTCAGATACTAATTCATCCGGAAAACCATGTTCAGTAAATGTTTTAAATGGTTTTGTCGTATGAATCCCCATCATTTCCCAATGTCCTGTCATTGTGTCCTTTGAACAACTGGCCTCATGCATCTTAAGGGCATAACCCATACTTTGTTTAGATTTACTATTTGGATGTAAATTTCCTAAACCTAGTTTATACAGATTCTCTATCTTTAAATTTGGTCGATATTCTAAGATATGTCCAAATGTATCGGCCCCAAAATCATTGAAGTCTTTGGCATCTGTCGCTTGTCCAATCCCAAAAGAATCAACGACGACACAAACTATCTTTTTATATTTCATAAGCAAATTGCACTTTCTAAGGCAAGCTTAATCATTTCATTAAAGGATGTTTGTCTTTCTTCGGCACTTAAATGCTCATTGGTACATAAAGAATCCGATACAGTTAATAGACAAGCCGCCTTTTTATTTAATACCTTCGCATTGTGGAATAGGGCAAAACTTTCCATTTCCACACAAAGTGCATCGTATTCTTCAATCATTTTTTCTGGTTGTTCTAAATCTTTTTCATAATAGAACACATCACTTGAATGTGTATTTGTCAAAACAACAGGAATTGAAACTTCTTGACTTACACTTTCAATCAATGTATTTAAATCTTTATCTGGGTACTGCATAGTATCTGTATCGCCACTTTGTGCTAGTGCATAAGTTGATTCTGAATAAGATCCTTTGACTAAAGCGACAGATTTCATTGGTAGTCTTTCAGAATAACTTCCTGTACTGCCTACTCGTATAATGGCATCTACATCATAGAATTTAAATAACTCATACGAATAGATTCCCATACTCGCCATTCCCATACCGCTTCCCATGACAGATACACAGTGTCCTTTATACATTCCTGTATATCCAAGCATGCCTCGTACGTCATTAAACAAAACAGGATTTTCTAAAAAATTCTCGGCAATTAACTTTGCTCGTAAAGGATCTCCTGGCATCAATACGACTTTTGCGACATCTTCTAAACTTGCTTTATTGTGTGCTGTTGACATAATTTCCTCCTAAAAATAAAGACCAGGCGAAGCTGGTCTTTCAATCTTAATATTGTCCTGGGTTATACTTAAATGAGTTAGGTACAACATGATTTGGATCATACTTCTCTAAAATTTTACCATATCTTTCTCGATAATCATTATCGATTTCTAATTGTGGAATTACCTTTGTTCCCTCTTCAAAGAAGTGCTTTGATCCACGTCCCATTTCTTGTCCACGTCTAGTGTGTTTATCCAAGGCGATATCTGGAACTTCCATGATCTTTCCCATGGCAGCTTCTTTAATAATAATATTCTTTAAATAATCACTTGAACGATCTTTTGTACTTGCACAAAGTAAACGAATCGCATGAATAAAATACATTGGCTGATCTCCATCATCATACGCATACGATTTACGTACTTCATTTAATGTGTTGACTTGTACAGCAGCTTGTAAATTTCCAAAGCCAATGTCTTCTACTGAAATTGTTAGTAATCGACGCCATAGCTTATCTAAAAACAAAGGTCCTGTGATATATAATTCATAAGCAGCTTGGCATGCTTCTTCTACCTTATTGCGTCGAATGCTTTTTTGAAGTGTAGAAATCACTTCATCTGCGGCTAAGCCATTTCTCGTTTTTGCGGCAGCCCAAATATTATATGACATATTCTCTTACACTCACTTTCCATTAATATTGTTCTGAACTATATTTGAATGCATTCTCAACAACATGATCTGGATCATATGTTTCAAGAATCTTTCCATAGCGTTCACGATAATCATTATCGATTTCTAATTGTGGAATCACTTTTGTGGCTTCTTCAAAGAAGTGTTTCGATCCACGTCCCATCTCTTGTCCACGTTTTGTGTGTTTATCCAATGCGATATCTGGTACTTCCACCACTTTTCCCATGGCAGATTCTTTAATAATGATATTCTTTAAATAATCACTTGAACGATCCTTTGTACATGCACAAAGCACGCGAATCGCATGGATAAAATACATTGGTTGATCCCCATCATTGTATGGGAAGTTTTTACGCATCTGATCAAGTGCATGAATTAAAACTGGAACATTTAAATCTCCAAATCCAACGTCTTCAACTGCAATCGTTTCTAGACGAGACCACATTTTGTCTAAAAAGACAGGTCCTGAAGTATATAATTCATAGGCTGCTTGACAAGCTTCTTCTACTTTTGCACGACGAATATATTTCTGCAATGAAGATTGTACTTCGTCGGATGCAAAGCCATTCTTTGTCTGAATGTCTGCCCAAATAGTCATTTTATTTGCCTCTACTTTCTATTAATAAAATTATTTCTTGAATCAAAGTCTTTATTGTTTCTGCTGACATAAGTTGATCTTCCGCATGAGCCATCAACATTGTGATTTGTGGTTCTTGCGTATTCATTTCCTGCTGTAACAATTGAAGATGGGCTTCGTGGGCTTGGGAAAAACTTTCATCTCCATTTGACATTGATTGTTCGTAAGCTGTTTGATCGTTTTCACGATAATATTTAAGAGCTTCTAAATAATTTGACTTTGCCATACCAGCATATGTAATAACTTGCATAGCAACTTGTGATATTTGTTCAACGTTAGCCATATTACCCCAATAATTTTTTTGCCATTTCAATAGCAGCAACTCCATCTGCCATTGCGTATACTCTAGGTTCAATACTAGCAACTGGAATATTTAATTGTTGATGAATTGAATCAACCGCAAAAACCAATTGAGGACCTACTAAGCATACATCCCATTTACCCACTTCATTTTTGATTGAAGCATTTGCGACTGCACTTACTTCAATATCTTCACCTGTTTTTTCGGCAACATCTCTAATTTTTTTAACAAGAATTGAACTTGACATTCCTGCATTACAGCATAACAATATTTTCATTTTGATTTCCTCTTTCTATTTTAATTCTGGCCAATACGCTTTATTCGCCTCAATAAAATCGTCTAAAATTTTTCTTGCCACATTGGCATTTGGAACACACTTATTTAAAGTTAATGCCTGCAGCATTTTTAAGTAGCTATGCTCTTCATAAGCATCGACTACAAGTTTTTCACAATTGACTTGTTGTTCCATTAATCCCTTTTGGAAATGTGGAATTTCACCTACAGTCAATGGCTCATATCCATCTTTTCCAACAATACATGGAATTTCAACCATGGCATCGTTTTCAAAGTTAGAAATCGCTCCATTATTTGGAACAATCAACAACATTCTTTCGTGTGTATTAAAAGCTAAGGCCGTTGCTAGATCCACAATAAATTCAGCATGGATACCGATTTGTAGTGTTGTATCCTTTGCGGTACCTACTTTTTCAATACGAGCACATTCACCAAATACACGTTTTTCTCTTGTATCCACAACTTGATCAGCACGAGTATAATTTGGATCTGTATGTGCCACCATATCATCTCCAAATAAATAGTATTGGAAATATGAATTTGGACACATTGTAGGATCGATTGCGATAATGTCCTTCACCTTTTTAGCTGTATCAAACCATGAGCTGTCTGTATAATGAGATGCATCATCATCAGCTAAACAGTTTCCATATTTTAACTGGTGTTTAATCAAGTCTTGAATATATTCTTTTCCATCCTTATCCTTGATTGATGTCCACCATCCGAAATGATTCAATCCATAATAACGGATGCACATTTCTTTACGGCTTTTGAAACCTAGAATACGTGCAATTGTATGCTCCATACCAATTGGCATATCGCAAATATTGATAACTCTTGAGTTTGGTTTAAAACGACGACATGCCTCTGCTACAATACTAGCCGGATTGGAATAATTTAACATCCACGCATTTGGTGAATATTTTTCCATATATTCAATGTTTTCCAATACTCCCGGAATACTACGTAAACCATAGGCCATTCCACCAGGACCACATGTTTCTTGTCCAACAACACCATACTTCAATGGAATCTTTTCATCTAAAGATCGCATTCCAAGTTTACCTACACGGATGTGTGCTAATACAAAATCAACATCTGTATAAGCAACTTCTGGATCTGTTGTTGCGACATATTCAATCGTTGGATCTTTTTCTTTAATCAAGATTTCGCATGCCTTTGCGACATGATTTTGACGTTCTGCATCGTTATCATATAATTTGATACTTCTTAATGGTAAACGATCTAGGTTGTCTAACAACATTAAAATAATTTCTGGAGTATATGTACTTCCTCCACCTGCAATAACTATTGAAAATTTTTTCATTTTACTATCTCACTTTCTAAGACAATAAATTGATACATGTATTATGTTTGATTTTATTGTTTTCTACTCTAACAATTTAAAACTATATAAATTTTTCATAAAGGCATCACTATCTTCACTTTGAAGAAGTTGATGCATATATTTTCTGTGCGAAACAATTTGATTAAAGAATTGAAACAACAAATTCATTTCATCATTTCGTTTCTTCTCGAGCGCTAGCAAGAATACAAGCTGCACTTGGTTTCCATGATGTTCAAACGGCTTTTTCAACAAAGCTACTTCTATACCTGTTTTATCGGCAAATGTGAACAGGGCATGTGGCACCATCATTTGTGGTCCTAGATTGGTTGGATAATTCTTTTCTCTCAATAAAACATCTTCATAGAATCCTTCTGTATCTGAAATTGATCCGGATTCATGCAAATTTTTAGATAGTTCTAATAAAATATCTGAAAGATCCATCGTATCTTGATATACCGTTACATGTTCCTTTTGAATATAACGATCTAATATTTTAGAAACACGCTTATTCATACGAATCATATGGATGATTGAATTCAATCGTTCAATATCTTTGATTTCTGGCAATTTATCCATGCTGAACACTTCAACATTTTTTAGGACAAGGAATGAATCTAATGTGATCACAAGATCTATCGAAGTAAGATCCATTTTTTTCAAGACTTCCTTATTTACGATATCTACGATCGCAATTTGATTTTTAAAATACATTTCTAGCCACTGTGTCAATAAGTGTTTAACACTATGACGCTGGTTTGTCACAATAACTGTTTTTAGTTTTATCTAACAGTAAACAATTTTGGCCATAAATGAATGTGGTATAATGACTAAGCCAAA
>ERZ773109.1301-NODE-1301-length-14736-cov-16.885634_pt1 | contig 14736 bp, 15 predicted proteins | sample MGYA00580569_ERZ773109 | MGnify/ENA primary metagenome ERZ773109 (study PRJEB29015, sample SAMEA2737852) | human gut metagenome | biome: human gut; feature: human-associated habitat; material: faeces | place: China | collected 2012 ...
TGGAAGCTTTGGTAGAAAAATATCAGCATCCTATTCTGAAAAAATATGGAGAGATGGCAAAAGAAGTTGGTGGACATGGAGGTATGGATTTTATTATGGATAGTCGTCTTGTGTACTGCCTTCAGAATGGATTGCCATTGGATATGGATGTATACGATTTGGCTGAGTGGTGCTGCTTGGCTGAGTTGGGAGAACTATCTATGGATAACGGTTGTGCTGCTGTAGAATTTCCTGATTTTACACGTGGAGAGTGGAATGTAGTAAAAGGTTATAAGCATGCGTTTGCTAGTCCTGAGGACGAAGCTGCAACTGCTAAAAAAGCCGCTGAAATTACTGCAAAACTGAAACAGCAGGGAGCAAAAGAATGGGCAAATAACGAATAATCAAGATAGCGTGAACTGATGGAGATTTTAACTAGCATAATTTCTCATTTCCCCGAGGCTGGTGAAGTGAAAAAAATAAGTCCGTTGACTTCCGGTTTAATAAATAAGACTTATCTCGTGCAGACACTTGATGATTCTGCCTCTGATTATATATTACAGTGCATCAATCATCAAGTCTTTACTGATGTTGATATGCTTCAGCATAATATAGAAGTTGTAACAGCTCATATCCGTAAAAAGTTAGAAGAAAAACAGACAAAAGATATAGATAGGAAAGTGCTTCGCTTTTTGAAGTCGGATACCGGGAAGACATATTATTTTGATGGCGAAAAATATTGGCGGATGTGTGTCTTTATTCCGGATTCCCGTACACTGGATGCTGTTACCCCAGAATCTTCTTATCTGGTAGGCTTGAAGTTTGGTGAGTTTGAGGCAATGCTTACAGATTTGCCAGAACCATTGGGGGAAACGATTCCTGATTTTCATAATATGAAATTTAGGATGCAACAATTGCGTGAAGCTGTGCAGAAAGATGCTGTAGGACGTATGGAAAAAGTACGTTGTCTCGTGGATGAGATAGAGCGTGATGCTGATGAAATGTGTTGTGCAGAACGTCTGTTTCAAGAAGGAAAATTACCAAAACGTATTTGCCATTGTGATACGAAAGTAAGCAATATGTTGTTTGATGATAAAGGGGAGGTATTATGCGTAATCGATTTGGATACAGTTATGCCAAGTTTCGTATTTTCCGATTTTGGTGATTTTTTGCGTTCTGCAGCTAATACAGCTCCTGAGGATGAGCCGGATTTGAATAAAATACATTTTAAATTCGATATATTCAAGCATTTTGCTAAAGGGTATATTGAGTCTGCTAAACATTTTCTGACTCCTTTGGAAATCGAACTATTGCCTTATGCTGTGACTTTGTTCCCATATATGCAGGCTGTGCGTTTTTTGGCTGATTATATTAATGGTGATACTTATTATCAGATTAACTACGCCGAGCACAATTATGTACGTGCATTGGCACAATATAAATTGTATAAAGAAACGAAAAAAAATGTGCCTGAGATGAAGGCTTATATAGAGACATTGGTAAAGTCATGATTTATTGATTGCTTATAGGTATATCAATGTGTGTTAAGGGCTGTTAATGCACTGTTGCCTTTTGAAATATATGAAGCAATTTGCTATTTTTGCGCCATAAATGATATGAAAATGAAAAAGATAAAACTGTTTTTTGCGGTATTCTGCACACTGGTCTTCTGTTTGCAAAGTTGTGATAACGGTAAGACTTATGCTGAGATGAAGGAGGAAGAAGCTGATGCTATCAACGCTTGGATTCTGAATCATAATTATCAGGTAATTAGCGAGAAAGATTTCTATAATCAGGATACAATTACGAATGAGAATCAGTTCGTATTGTTCGAAGAAAGTGGTGTCTATATGAATATCCTGCAGCAAGGGGAAGGAGATTCTAAATTGGCTGATGGATATTATGAAATAGCATCCCGTTACATAGAAGTTGCTATTCAAACTCGTGATGAGATGTTTAGCGCCGGTGATACACTTTCTGGAAATATAAATTTGTATAATTATCCTCTTTATACAGCTAACTCAAGCTGGAGTTTGCCGCAGTATATGCTTTATCCAGAGGTCTATAAATTGGCGATAAGTGGTACATCATATTCGGCTGCATTTACTGAAAGCTATCAGATGTATTCTATTTATGGTACGACCTCAGTTCCTTCAGGATGGTTGATTCCATTAAAATATATCAAACCATCTCGTACCGTATCTTCTGATAAAGTAGCACGTGTACGTTTGATTGTACCTCATGGACAGGGAACAAGTCAGGCTTCACAATATGTTTATCCTTGTTATTACGAAATTACATACAATTTAGGTAAATAATGACACTTATTAAATCTATATCAGGTATCCGAGGAACGATCGGAGGAAAAGCGGGGGAAGGATTAAACCCACTGGATATCGTAAAATTTACTTCTGCTTATGCGACTTTGATTCGTCGTACTTCAACAGTGAAAAGTAACAAGATTGTTGTAGGACGTGATGCTCGTATTTCTGGCGAGATGGTAAAGAATGTAGTTTGTGGTACATTGATGGGAATGGGCTTCGATGTAGTGAACATCGGTTTAGCTTCAACTCCTACTACAGAACTGGCTGTTATAATGGCTGGTGCATGTGGAGGTATTATTCTTACTGCAAGTCATAATCCCAAACAGTGGAATGCATTGAAACTGTTAAATGAGCATGGAGAATTCTTAAATGCAGCAGAAGGTGAAGAGGTGCTTCGTATTGCAGAAGCGGAGGCTTTTGAATATGCTGATATTGATCATATTGGTTCTTATATAGAAGATAATACATATAATGAGAAGCATATTGAAAGTGTATTAGCTTTGAAATTAGTTGATGTAGAAGCTATACGACGTGCGAATTTCCGCGTAGCAATAGATTGTGTTAATTCTGTAGGTGGTATTATTCTTCCAGAATTGCTTCATCGCTTAGGAGTACAGCAGGTAGAAAAGTTATATTGTGAACCTACGGGAAATTTCCAGCATAACCCAGAGCCGCTTGAGAAGAATTTGGGAGATATCATGAATCTGATGAAAGGCGGAAAAGCAGATGTGGCATTTGTTGTCGATCCGGATGTAGACCGTCTTGCTATGATTTGTGAAGATGGAACGATGTATGGTGAAGAATATACATTGGTAACTGTTGCCGATTATGTTTTGAAGCATACGCCAGGAAATACGGTTTCTAATTTGAGTTCTACACGTGCTTTGCGTGATGTAACCCGTAAATATGGTATGCAATATAATGCAGCTGCAGTGGGTGAAGTGAATGTAGTTACGAAGATGAAAGAAACAAATGCTGTAATTGGTGGTGAAGGAAATGGTGGGGTGATTTATCCAGAATCACATTATGGACGTGATGCACTGGTTGGAATTGCTCTTTTCTTAAGTCATTTGGCGCATGAAGGCAAAAAGGTTTCTGAGTTGCGTGCTTCTTATCCCAATTATTATATTGCTAAGAACCGTATTGATCTTACACCGCAAACTGATGTTGATGCAATATTGGCAAAAGTGAAAGATCTCTATAAAGCAGAGGAGATAAATGATATAGACGGTGTAAAGATTGATTTCCCGGATAAATGGGTTCATTTACGTAAAAGTAATACAGAACCGATTATTCGTGTCTATTCAGAGGCTGCGACAATGGAAGCTGCTGATGAATTAGGAAAACAGATTATGGATATCGTATATAGTTTAGCGAAATAAAAGCGAGGGAAAAAAGTGTGATGCGAATTTTCGTGTCACACTTTTATTTTGTCCAAGAAGAATAGATTATCTATATAAAAATAAAAAAAGACACCCAGGAGTGGAAGCCTCCCAAATGCCTTATATCTGCGCTTTTAAGCTTTGTAGCGGGACCCGGGATTGAACCGGGGACCTCATGATTATGAAACGCGTATAACGCATTATCTTCCTGTTTCTTATAATCCTATAACATAACACATTACACGTATTCTCGAGGGCAAATATAATGTTTTATTTTCATCTATAATCATCCTATTTCTTCTATTTCCTCTCTATTTGTGCGATTCTTGTGCAAAAGCTAAAATTATTTCTCTAAATGAGAAACTTGCGTATTTCAAATTTCTTATCTTTTAATTGGCAGTGGAACTCTTTATCATACATTACTCCTCTATCCTTCACTTTCTTTTTAGGTAATTTATACTCATGCACACTGATTAATCTGATTTGGGGAATTATTGATACATTATAAATTCTATTAATAGTGTTAATCACATAATCCACAAAACATTTTGAAGCTTTGAGCTGAGGAAGGGTTTGGTCTTTACCTTTCTTTAATTCAATAATCAATATAAATAGTTTTCCTTTTGTTTCTGTAAATAAAATATAATCACTTACACTACAAACCGACTTTTTTTTAGCAAAAAAAGGGAACAAGCCACCTTTATATTCTTTTTTCAATTGTTTATCATACTTATACAATAAAAATTTACAACCAGTAGAATCTATAGGAATTTTCATATTTACACTTCCTTCTTCTAATATTGTTGTTTTATTACATAAAAAATCTTCGTGTAAAGTATTATTGATTTTTTCCAAGTTACTCATTATCACCATATTTTAAAGCATAAAACAAATCCTCAGAAACATCATTAAGTTTATCTATTGTGTTATCAATAGAAGGAACATCAAATCCAAAATCACTTACAGGTAGTTCTTTTGTTGCAACTGTTGTCTTTGTTTTAAAATCAAAGTAATAAGCCTTTACTTCATTTTTGTCAATATATTCATAAGTTGAATACCCATACTTTTCACGTAATTGTCCAACTTCTTCATTATTGTTTGATAACATGATTAAGTTATTTAATTCTCTTACAATATAATCACTATGTGTACTAATTAATAAACGAAATCCATTATTTATCAATCTAGCAAATAATCTTGTAAGTATAACTTGATTATCTGGATGCAAATTTAATTCTGGTTCATCAATAATTATCAAATCATTCTTTTTCGCTAAGTATTTAAGATAAAAGACTAAACTTGATAATGTTTTTACAATGGAAGCAGTAAGGTGAATCGGTAGTTTTTTTGATTTTGCTTTATTGGAAGTAAATTGAACTTCTCCTTCATTAGAAACAGAAACTTTTCCTTGTAATAATTCTTCTTCTATTTCTATTGCAAAATCCTTATAATCTCCATCTTTTTTCTGAAGATTGTTCATATCTTCAGCAATTTCAAGTCCATCTCTAATCGGTAAAGGATAACGAGTTGTTCGTTTAAAAAGGAAATCGAATGGGTCTATTTTCTTTGTTGACAAATCTTGCATTTGGTCAACTAACATATTTCTCTTTATAGATAACTCCTTACTAAATGTGTATATAGAGTTGCGTTCAACAGGAAATATAATAGATTTTGTTATTGGATAGAACGCCAAAGATGAATATATTCCTGTCAATAACATAAATTGGATAAACCCTATAGAGTTATCAGAAATTTTATCTGTAGAACTCATAGATATTTGTATATCCAATGATTTTTTTTCTTTTTTTATTTGTAATGAAAATTGATTTTGTTCAATTTTCCCTTCTATACTTTCTTCAAGTATTTTATTAAAAAAATTATCTTTAGATGTTTCAAAGCCAATAGAGAATGATGGAAAATATTTAATAGCTTGGTCTTTTGATATTCCAAAAATCTCATTTAAATTTTCTTCTATATGTTTTATTGTGTTATTACGATATTTCCAAATATCTTCTTTATCGATTGTCAGAATTAACTTTTTCTCCTCTAAAAGAGATTTTAACTTATCATCTTGAAGAAACATTGGTTCAAAATTCCTCCCTGAAGTAAGCGCGTAGATTATATAGGAAACATAAGTTTTCCCAGTATTATTATGACCACAGAAGACAGTTAGTCTCTTATTTAAATCTATTGTAGTTTCTTTTATTGCGCCTAGGCCTTTAATATTTATTTTCATACCAATCAATTTATCAATAGCAATATTACAATATAATTGATTTTACAAAAATAGAGTTTTTATTCATAAAATCATAAATATATGGTAATTTATAATTAATGAAATTATACTCCAAGCACTATATTTGCATCAATGTTGAGCTTTTTACTAATATCACGAGCAACCTTCAAAGTAGGCTCGCAACGACCGGTCAAATAGTCGCTGACACGTGATGGGCTAACCCCAAGAAGTTCTGAAAGTTTCGCCTGATTAAGTCCCATTTCATACATTCGCAACTTTATAACATCTATCAATGAAGGAGACTTTATCGGGTAGTGTTCATCTTCATACTCCGATACAAGTTCAGACAATAAATCAAGCTCTATCAAGTTCTTGTCAGTGAGTGGTGTATTGTCGTCGGTCAAAGGCAGAAGTTCTTCAATTCTTTCCATTGCTGCCCTATAAGCTGTTTCATTCTGAATCTTTGCCATACTATATATTTTTTGCATCTATCAAATCATATTCCGCGTGAGTACCTATAAATCTAATCAGTACCGTTTTTATTGTAAACTTAACAACCACTATCAAACGATGGTTGTTTCCTCTTATATTGAACACATAATGCTGGTTACCTACACTGTCAACGCTGTTAAACATCTTCTTTATATCAGAAAAGCATGTCCACTCTGCTTTTCTCACTTTCTGAAACCAATCTTCAAGTGCAGTTTCTGCATCAGGGTGTTCTGTATAGTATTCAACGATTTTACTTCTTGCTATGATTCTCATAATCAATTGAGTTTGTACAAATATATATATTATATTTTGAAATACAAAATATTCTACCGAATTTCAGTAGAAATAATATTCTTAATTTAATGAGAGTTCTAAAACGATGCGTTAAAGCAGTTTGAAAATAGCTTTCAAAATCTTTCAACACTCCATTCAACTTATATTTTCCAAAAATAAAGGATATATAGCAGGTAAGCAATTCCGCTTACAATTAATCCCTTAGAACATGATTAAAGTAGTAAAAAATGGAGTTGTTGTATCTGTATTGCTTGATACACGCACAGTAAACAAAGAAGGAACTTATCCTGTAAAAATAAAGGTATATTTTCAGGGAAAACCAAAGTATTACCCAACAGGAATCTGCATGAGCACTAAAGAAGAGCTTGAAGAGGTTCTTGAAAGTAAGTCGAAAAAGAATATTGAAATACAGGATATAATCGGTAAAGAGTTGAGCCGGATTTTAAAGAATGTTGATATTCTTGTAGAACGTGGAACTTTCTCTTTCAGCAATCTGAACAATATGCTCGGTAAAAATATCGGAGGAAGTTTGAATGAAATGATTTCCGCAAAGATTAAAGAACTTGAGAATGAAGAAAAGTTTGGTTCTTCTGCCTTTTATAAAGGAACTCTTTCTCTACTCAAACGTTACATGAAACACGATGTTCCTATAAAGGAAGTAACAGTTGAATGGTTAAACGGTCTTGAGAAATTCATATTGAAAACAGCAAATCAGACAACTGTAGCGATGAACATGAGAAACATTCGTGCCACTATGAATATAGCTAAACAGGTGGGAGTTATCAGAGAATCAGATTATCCTTTCGGCAGGGGCAAATACCAGATTAAAGAAGGTTCAGGAAAAAAGAAAGCACTCAACAAGAAACAGCTTAAAGCCATTGCAGAATATAGTGATGGAAGCATGACTACCGAATTTTATCGTGATTTATGGCTGTTTATTTACTTCTGTAACGGTCTGAATGTTGCAGACCTGATAAGCCTTAAATTTTCAGATATTCAAAACGGTGAAATATCATTTATCAGAAAAAAGACGAAAGACAGGACACATGATGTAAAACGAATCTATGCAGCGATAACACCTGAAATGTATTCAATAATCAATAAATGGGGGAATGACCCTAAAAAAAGTGTCTATATTTTCCCGTTTTTAAAACCTGGTGACAGTGCGTGGGAACATGAGAAGAAAAAGAAGAATCTCACAAAACTGATAAATAAAAGAATGAAAATGATAGGTGAGAAACTAAATTTGGGAAAGATAACAACTTACGTTGCAAGACATACCTATGCAACTGTATTAAGAAACGAAGGTGTTCCGATTTCAATAATATCACCCATGTTGGGACATAGCAGTGTTACAACAACAGAGATATACCTTGCAGATTTGGAATCTGAATACAGAGCTAAAAATGCAAGTCTATTAAGCTTTTAAGGTCACATATAAGCTCTATAAGAGCCATATTTTGATGTTCAGCCCGATACTCCTGATTGCAGAGGAATCGGGTCTTTTCATTGTTAAATTACCGGTACGAGGGATTGAAACATATATTGAACAGTTAAAGTCATGTTAAAATTTGGGAATCGTTTATATTTTGGAAAAAAAGAGGATATATGTAATGTAAGATGATTCAATGACTAATGAAATTATAAACATCAAATATAAAAGACTTATGACACGGAAGAAAAAGAATCAGAATGAACAGGAGGTGAAAACTAAAGTCACTAAATCCAGAAGGAAATCAAGTAAGAAAGAAATCAATCTTCAAAAAGTAGATTTATCAGTTCAAGAAGAAGCTGTACAGGAAAATCCTATTGATGAGAATATAGAAGATGAAAAATTCACCTTTGCAACAGAAAAAATTCTTGACACTATAAAACCGGATGAAGACTGCGAAGAAGAATGTAATTCTGAATATGATGCAATACTTGCAAAGTTCGACAAGACACTTGAAGAAATTGATGAACGTTTCAAATCAAACGAAGAACTTACAGAAAGATTGCTTAAAGAGCATCAAGAATGTGAATCTTTTGTGGATGAATTTCTTAATGAGGATGATTGACTAAATTTGTAACCGCAACAGTCTCTTTATGAGATGAAACATTTGTAATGTGCCTTATTTTTCATAATTTTGTATCGTCATGCAAAACATGGCAGACATGTTAGAAATTTAAGGTACACGAAAGTGTTTAACTGATTCTCCGGAATAAAGTCTGGTAAACTATTAACGAACGAGAATGAGTAAACATCTCTCGCGTCATATCCGTATATGGCGTGGGGAGACTGTTGCTTGTTTTAGTTCAAGGGTTTTACCAGAGCCTATTCCGTAAAATGAGTTAACAGCCCTCACGCTTTCTTTATTTATAAACTTCTTCTTTTGTGGGCTGGGAAGAACGGAATAAATACTGGTATATGAAAAATTTTTTATTAATGCTTGGTGCGGTAGCTTTTATGACTGCATGTAAAGATGATGGTTCCGGTAATGGTGGTTCTATCAATTATGAGGAGGGGTATAAGTATCTGACAAGTCTTAATGTCAGTGATGCAAAAATGGTTTATCAGAAAACAGCCACAGGAAGAACCAGAGCAGATGGTGAAGAAAATGCCTCTTATTATAAAATAGATTTTAATGGAGAAGAATCAAAACTAATCATTAAAGATTCAATAGGACAAAGTCACGATATTGAAATTGATAAAATCATTAAGATGAGTGATAAAATTCTTCTGATAACCCCTAATAGTGCAGATGTTTTTGATTTGATTCCGAAATCAAATAAAGATGAAAATGGATTAGATATTTCTCATGCAATACCACAAGAAGGAGAATACTTGTCTCTTGTAGATGTTGAAACAGAAAAAATATATAAATGGCCAAAGGAAATAATTCCAATAGACTATATTTTAGAAGGAAAATTATTGTCATTAACAGATAATAAAGATAATATATACTTTACAACAGGGAATTTCTCATATAATCAAATTTATAAACTTGATATATCTAATTTTACAATTCAATCAATGTTACCAGAAGGACAGTTGTTCACAAACTTTGATATAACGGGTGATGGCTTTATCATGTATTGGAATGATGATTCTAATGATAAAAACTATAAAGTAAAATGTCCTGGAGGTAGAATTTATCCTATTACTGATGTTCCTTTTATGATAAAAGATGAACTTTATTCATATAAAGATAAGAAGATTGTCAAATGGAAAACAGTAGGTAATAATGAAATGAAAGAAACTGTAATTTGTGAATTTAACAACTCTGATTCCGATAATGGATATGAGGTCATGCAAGTTCTTAATAATTACGCAAAAAATACAGCTCTATTACATGATAATTGGGGAAGTTGGTATGAATTTAACGGAGAAACATATAGCAAAGTAGAAATCCCGCAAGATTTTAATTGGTATGAGCTTGAGCCTGGTTGTTTTTATACAAACAAAGCATGGTACAGACGAGATAATACTCGTTTCAATAAATTAAGTATGACAGATTATCAGTATTCCGAATTTCAAATCTTAGATTATGAGATACAGAGTCTTTCCGCAAGTTCAGAAAGTCCTAATATCGCATTTAGCGGTATCAGATATATGGACGGTGCAAATGTGGTGGGTACTATTACAGAAACAGACGAAATAGTTATCGACAATGTTGCTGAAAATGGTAACAAAATCATCAATCTTATTCCGTTGAACTAATTATCATATAAATAAAAAATCCTTCTGTTGCTTCTGCAATGGGAGGATTTTTCAGTTTTATACATACCATTATGGCAATAAAAGTAGAATTTTACCAACTGATAACTCCCGTACATATTGCAAAGAAATATTTTCCGAAACAATATGAAAATGAATCTTGCTGGAATGATGGAGTTATATGTACACCAATGGGAGCAATGAATTCCTTTGACATAAACTCCATTATAAGAGAATGTGAAAAATTGGGATTAAGAAGATTTAGGGAAGAAAACGGAGAAAAAATCATCGGAGATTATTATATAGGTACGCAATTGGGACTTGACGATACATTCCAATATAGGAAAAGCGACTGGATTAGAGTTCATAATGGTGTAGCATGGAATCCATATTTTCCTTATGGAAAAAATATTCCAGAAGAGTTTCCATGTTTTTATGGTGGTTTTTACTATGAATCAAAACAGGTATGGGAAGAATCAAAAACAGCGTTATTATGTTTTAATGACATACTTGATAAGCATAATTTGAAAAGGCAGCCCATAAAAGAAGAAAATCTTTTTTCTGAGATAATATCAAGTATTCCGGATAGAACACCTTATGACAGTTTCTTCTATGAACTCTCACAAAGAACGCTTGAATATGAATTTATCAAATATAGTAATAGTTTTTAAATTATAATCAACTTATAATCAGTATATTAAAATATATTTTTAGTTCTTGTTTCTTTCTATTACACAATAGTATGGCAATCAGAAATCACACATCAGAAATAAAGCTGTTTTCGTCTCCCGTATCGTACTTTAGCCTTATAACCTATACCCTATATAGAGAAACAAAAAATAATCTCAAATATGGGAGAAAAAACAAGTAAAAAATTTCTACATAGTGAATAAGTGAGTGAAGTGAATAATTTTTCTTATAAATCTAAAATAGAAACTTATATATTGATTTATTACTCTTAAATATTATAATATAGAAATATAGTCCATTTCACTCACTTTATTCACTTTTATATTTATACTCTATAAAAGAATTTCAGGAGGACAATTTTCTCTATTAAAGTTTTCTATGGCATCCCATAGTTCTTCTTCAAATTCATATAGTGGTTTTATTAAGATTTCTGGAAAAATCTCATTACCAGATTGAGGAGCAAGACAAAAACCGGAAGTCTCTATTCTACGTCCAACCTCACTTTTCATTCCATAAGACTCTATAACTTCAAAAGAATATTCTCCCAAAAATCTCAATCGACAATATTTCTGTGGATACCAGCCTATACAGACTATTTCACCTTTTATCAATGATGAAAATTTGAAATAGTCCATTTCGTTGAATCCTTTTTCAGCATTAAATATAGAATCTGTTTGTTTATGTTCTATACAGAAAGTTTCCCAGTCCTTATATCCTAATGCACGTGCCATGAAGGACAACTTACCAATATCAGGAGTAATATTCTTGTTTGCGTCTTTATCACCCCAATACCTTCGTAAAGTATCAACGCTTATTGTTTCTTGTTGCTGAATGATTTTTCCATCATCAAACTTTTTCGGAGGGAAATATAGCTCGCTTTGTTTTTTTATATATTCGGACAAAGTAACATACGCTTTATCTAAAGTTAAATCTATTCCTGAAACTCTGATTAACTCTTTCTTTAAAGTTTCAAATTGCTCTCTGTCTATCAATATTCGTTTCTTTGGCATATTATCAGTATTTCTGCAAATGTACAAAATGTTGACTATTTACAATGTATGAATCGTGCCCAAATCTGCCCAAACGCTCCGTTTTATGCTGAGATTCAACTCCTTTATCTTTGCATCATAAATAAAAAAAGAAAGAAAATGAAAACCGAAAAAGAAAAAACGAGTTATAATACTCTACCGGAACAGATAGATTATCTGATTCAAGAAATTTCAGAGATAAAGAATATATTGAATAGTTGCATTGAGAAAAAGGATAATATACCCAAATACCTCAATATTGAAGAAACAATTGAATATTTGCATGGAGTGGGGTTTTCAATCAGCAAATCTAAACTGTATAAAATGACTGCGGAATGTAAAATACCGTATCACAAATTGTGTAACAGGTTATATTTTTATCCATATGAATTACAAAAATGGTTAGAAAATCAAATTGAAGCAAGAAATGACATGAATACACTTTCCATTGGGAGAGAATTTTTAAAACATATAAACTGTAAAAATAATAATTATGACAGAAATAAAAAAGACATATAATAATCCACCTTCTGGGTTAATAAAAGCAGTGTTAAAAAATAGTTCATCAGAAATATGGGAAACGGCAAAAGAAGAATGGAAGTTTTATAAGTATTATTACAATACGACACAAAAACCTGTGTTCTGCCCTTGTTCCGCAAGGGAAATAAATCACATTGTTGTAATAAAAAACATTATTACAGGAAATTTGTTGGAAATTGACATTTGTTGTGCTGAAACTTATTTTAGAATTAACAAAGTGAGGAAAATCAAAGAATCCATACATCGTTTATGTAAAAACATTGACTGGGGAATGTATCAGGAAGCATTAGATTATTTATATGATAAAAGGTGTATAAATGATAACGAATATATGGATTATGAAATAGCTCGTCAACGACGTGAATCCAAACATCCACATTCCAATTTAATTAGAAATGTTCGACATGAAATAAATAGAATGTTAATCAACTATACAAAGTATGAAAATAAAGAATATTTCAATACTATTGATTATCTAATAGGTGTATCTGAGAATTATCCCCAATTAGATGTATCAAGGTTAGTTAACATGAGAAAATCAGCTATAAAAAAAGGCAAGATGTTTTTTTATGAATTAATCGATATAATGGATTATTATGATATTTATGTAGATATAGATAAAATAAGGAATTACTCTGAAGATAAAATGGTTGAAATACTTGACAAGTACACTCAACACAACATGCTTGAAAGTTTAAGACATTATGTTGATGAAAAAGAATACTATTACAAGATTACAAAATACAATAATAACTATGAAAGTAAAGAGGATTTTATAAAAAGAGTAGAAAGTAAAATTAGAAGAAGAAAAAACAAAGGTAATAAAGTGAAAGACAACATTAATCTTACTTTAGGATTAGAAAATGAAATTATAGATTTGGATTCTCCAGATATAATAGATTACGACAATGATTCAGAATGGGATGAAGAAAAATTTGAATCTGATACATTTTGTATGCAAGCGAGTGATAACATGATAAAAGAATTCACCGGACTCTTATGTGATTGGACAGTCAATGAAATGAGAAGAAATGGAATAATATCTAAAAAGGGTAAAAATACGATTTATACATTGGAGGATATTGTTTCTTTTATTGATATTACAACAATTACAAAACATTTTGAAATCTACAAAATTACTTCTTTTTATGAATTGTTTACTGAGAATATATCAATAAAATACTCCTATCAGCATCTTGATAAACTGATACGTAAAGGTCATAGTGATATAATAAAAACTCAACTTGAGAAATTAAAAAAAATACTCAGAAAAGAAAATTTTAAACTCATACATAATGATAAAGTTACTTATATAAAATCAAGCAGAAAGAATAAACATGAAGTAATTTATTATCAAGACACGACACAAAGAGATGGAAAAATCGATTTATCTTTAGGTTTAGAAGATAGCTAAAATATCATTATCTTAAATGTAAGATAAGACTTTAAACATACAATCATTTTATTATGTCAAAATAATTTCTTAATATAATGATTGTATGTTAATGATTTCTGATTCATCAATCATCTGGGGAGAAAGCATATGTATGTTTGAAACTGATTTATCAAATCAATTAATAAGCTATATTGTTTCCTTAGAGATATTTTCTGATTCATCAATCATCTGGAGAGAAAGCATATGTATGTTTGAAACTGATTTATCAAATCAATTAATAAGCTATATTGTTTCCTTAGAGATATTTTCTGATTCATCAATCATCTGGAGAGAAAGCATATGTATGTTTGAAACTGATTTATCAAATCAATTAATAAGCTATATTGTTTCCTTAGAGATATTTTCTAATTCATCAATCATCAGAGAGAAAGCGTATGTATGTTTGAAACTGATTTATCAAAGCGATTAATAAGCTATATTGTTTCCTTAGAGATATTTTATGATTCATCAATCATCTGGAGAGAAAACGTATGTATGTTTGAAACTGATTTATCAAAGCGATTAATAAGCTATATTGTTTCCTTAGAGATATTTTATGATTCATCAATCATCTGGAGAGAAAACGTATGTATGTTTGAAACTGATTTATCAAAGCGATTAATAAGCTATATTGTTTCC
>ERZ773109.1302-NODE-1302-length-14733-cov-50.092315_pt1 | contig 14733 bp, 8 predicted proteins | sample MGYA00580569_ERZ773109 | MGnify/ENA primary metagenome ERZ773109 (study PRJEB29015, sample SAMEA2737852) | human gut metagenome | biome: human gut; feature: human-associated habitat; material: faeces | place: China | collected 2012 ...
GAAGCTGAGCAGAAGTGAGCTGCTGGAGATGCTTTTAGACAGAAGTAAAGAGGTTGAACACTTAAGAAAAGAGCTTGACGAGACAAAAAAACATATTCAGACACTTGAGCGTGAGGTAAAGACATCGGGTGATATCAATGCTGCAATTAATAAACTCACGTCAGCAACAGAGGAAATCCAAAAATTTGCTGCTGTAATATCAATGGCTTCAAATAATCTGACAAGAAAATAATATAGAAGCAATATTTTGTGTTTATGAATGGATAATTGGACAAAAGAATGATAGAAAAAATATATAAAAAGGCAATATATGCTCTGGCAAGAGTTGCTGTAAAGTACATTGAGCTAAGAAAAAAAAGAGAACAGAAGAAAATTAAGCAGAATAAATCAGCTAACCTTACAAATTCGACAAAAAGCTACACAGATGCTGAATACAATAAAAAGGTAGTTGCAGAGATTAATCATAACAATACTGCAGCTGTTGCAGAAAGCAAAAACGATATTGATGTAGTGGATTTAAGCAAAGATGAGGAGCTGAAGGATGTCGAACAGAAACCACTTACCAATGAGGATAAGCTTGATTTACTTTTGGCACATATGATGGAAACATCTGTTAAGTCATCTGAAAAAGTAACGCAGGTACATAAGCAGACCCAAAATGTTGATGAAAATATATCACAGGAAATAGCGGAAATAATTCCGGCCAAATATGTAACACCGGCGCCAGACATAACTCCTGATATAGAAAAAAATATTGAAATAGAGAAGGAATTTCAGCAGACTAAAAAAGAAAACCGGCCGGAGGATATATCTGTACATATAGAAAAGGAAATATCAAGGAAGGTTTCAGAAGAAAACAGAGTTGAGAATAAAGAAGTTGAGAATAAAAGTGCTGAGAAGACTGAAGATACATCGGGCTATCGCAGTATCATGACAGACGACTATGACCGTTATAGCGATGATCTTGGCATAAAGGAGCTGCGTCAGGAACTGAGAAGAGTGAAGTATAACAACAAATTTGCAGCAACACTCTTCAATACCGTAGGAACACTTGTGGTAGTGGCAGCGGCAGCAATATTGGTCGCAAACCTGTGGCTTCCTATTTTGAAGGTGACCGGAACATCTATGTCACCGACGTTACAGGAGGGACAGGTGCTTATGGCATCAAAGGGGCATGACTTTAAAACAGGAGATGTCATAGCTTTTTATTACAATAACAAGATACTTGTAAAAAGAGTTATTGCGATGCCGGGTGACTGGGTCAATATATCAGAGGATGGCACGGTTTATGTAAACGATATCGCAATTGATGAACCGTATCTCAATGAAAAAGCTTTAGGAGACTGTAATATAGAGCTGCCTTATCAGGTTCCTGAATCCAAGATTTTCGTGATGGGCGATAACAGAAGCGTATCACTTGACTCAAGAAATACAGCTATAGGCTGTGTCTCAGAGGAGCAGGTAGTCGGCAGAATTACATTTGCCATCTGGCCATTGTCTGAAATTGGCAAAATTGACTAGTGTTATTTGGAATTTTTTGGTAAAAAAGTAGAAAATCCCGATTTAAAGGCTCGTGTGACCGTTGTGTGACCAAAAGTGTGTAATATATTAGCTGTTGAATAACGATTAAGTAAAATGAATTATATATAACTCTATGAAAGGAGGATGCAGAATGGATAAGGATATGGAACGTCTCGGCAAAGAGCGGCTTAAAAGAGTGAGAAGACGTAGACAGCTTGCTACATTTATTATATCGATGGCTGTTATAGTGCTGGGCATTACTGCGTACAGACTTATACAACCTGCATCAGCAGCAGATCAGAATCAGAAGGATTATACCATAGATAATGTCACAGAAAACTATGTTAATCTTCAAAAACTGCAATCAAATGGCTCATATACCAAAATGTCAAGTGAGGGCAAACCGGTGGACTGGAACGGCGAGAAGTTCAAGCTTGAGGTTAAGCTGGACTTTGGAATCGGAAAGAATGATACGGTAGATGCCAATGGCAATACTGTTAAGAATTATTATTATGTCTATGATCCATCGGTGACTATTCCGGATGAGCTGTGCAATTACTGGAAGACAAAATGTGATGACAACGGAGATACGGAACAGTTTCAGTACAGATATATCAAGAATGAGGATGGTACATATGCGATTCTTATCAAGTTTGCAGATGGTTATATTGAGGGTAACAGCAGCGATATAAAGGGCTGGGCAAAGGCAGAAGCTTTTGGTGAGGGCAAGACCAATGATTCTGGTGATGTGGATATCTATATCGGTGGTGATGTCACCATAACAGTAGACAAGAATAATGTCCACTGGAACGGAAATGATTCCTTAAACTACGATATTTCTGTAAAGAAGAGCAATACAAACAATAATAATATTGCTATTGATGAAAATGGTAATTATTATGTTGAGTTTACTGTGGATGTATCTTCTAAAAAAGGTACACCTGATGATATCGAAATAACAGATGAATTTAACGGCAATGGTATGAGGGTTGATACTACCGGATTTACCTACAGCATAAAGAAAAACGGTCAGGATGCTGAAAGCAGTTATACTGCAACAGCTACAGGAAAGAATGACCCGGCAGATGCGGGAAAGGCAACACTTACTGCAAAGCTTCCAAAATTAAGTGCAGGTGAGAACTGTTCTATTACATACAGGTATTACCTGACCAATGCCGGAAATTTGGGAAATAATGCTACATGGCAGGCAACTAATTTCGTTACCGGTAAATCAACAGACCCAAAATCAAAAGAAACTGTCATAGATACGTCAAGCAGCTATGTAAAGTATTACAAAAATCTTATACAAAAATCCGGTAAATATGATAAGACTAATAACCAAATTATCTGGACGGTTACAGTAAATAAAACCTGTGAGGATATTGCGGGAGCTGTCCTGACAGATGATATGTTTGATAAGATTACAGGCATTGATATATCACCTAGTGACGGATATACAATTAACAAAGACAGCAGTGGCAAGGTGACATCGGTTACATTTAATTCTACAGATGGTAACAAGAACTGCAATAAGTATACTGTCCGATACTATACAAAGGCATTGCAGACATTTGATGACCAGAAATTTAATAATAATGCTATTCTCACTAAGGATGATAAGTCATATAAGAGCTCTTCAAGTGTAAATGTTCCAAAAACAAAGCAGAATATTACAAAGAAGCTTGTTGATGCTCAAAAGACAGATAACAGTCTGTATACTTTAAAATGGGAGGCTAAGTTTACAATTCCGGCATCGGGATTTCCTAAGAAGTTTGGCATAGCTGATACAATGTCGTCCAAACCTCAGAAGAATTATCATTACATGACGTATACCCAGATGAATGATTTTGTAAGTCAGGTTAAGGAAAAGTTTGATGGATATATCGGTGACATTACTGTTGAATATCTGGATAAGAATAATAATTCAAAAACAGCAAAATTTAATGAAGTATCCAAATCTGATGACTACAGATTTACCTCGGTAAATGTCAGCTTTAATAAGGATTATCCGACAAGCAACAGTGAAAAAGAAGTAGTATTTACGTACAGCACAACTGCCGACACAACAGCAAGTGGAAAGCTTGAGTATGTGAATAAGTTCGAAGCTTTAAATTCAAGTGCATCTGCATCTTATAGCCATACGACATCAAAGATTGTAAAGACTGATGGAAACGGTCATACAGGTCAGACTTATTTGAAAACCACAGAAAGTGATGGAACACTCACATGGCGAGTTGATGTACTTATGGATGCCGATGCAACAGAGTATACCATCACTGATAAGCTTCCGGAGGGTGTTACACTGCAGAGCGTAAAGATAATGTTAGCCCATGCTGATAAGGAGGGCTTTGTTTATCCTGACTTTGAAGGTGCGCTATATACGGTATCAGGCAGCGACTGGTTTATAAATGGAATTCAAACAGGTACTACGCTGGATAAAAACACAAATACTGTGGTTACAAGGGTTATAAAGCCTGATAAATCCAATACAACTATACATGGCTGGAATGAGAACTCTCACATATATGTAGTATACAAGTGCACGATAGATGATTTTGAGAATTTTGAAGCCGGTAAAACAGTGGCTTATAAGAATACAGCCACAGCATCTTCAAATACAAATAAAGAAATCGGATCGGCTTCTCAGACACAGACCATGTCAAAGCCTAACGAATCGGGCAGTGATAATCCTACTGAGGGGGATAAGGTTATTTCCAAGAACTACAAGTGGGATGAGGATAATCACAGGCTGCGTTATACGGTTATAATAAACCCTGAAGGCAAGGACTATCTGCCTGATAGCGATACATTGAAGCTTAAAGATGTGCTTAGATTTACAACACGTACATATGGTAATGGTATTCAGACATTATGGTATATTGATTTAATGCCGGCTACAGTTAAGTTTAGAGAAGCTATTAAGCAAAACGATGGAACATATAAGCCGGGAGAAACGATTGATGAATGTAAGTGGAATTACAGTACACAGGATGGCACCTATGAAAGGAGTGCTTATTCATATAGAAACATAAATGCAGATGTACCTGATGGCAAAACCATTATGCTGACATATACTTATCAGGTCAATGCACAGGTTATTGGTACTCCTGGTGAACACAGTCCGATTATAATGGATGTCAGCAATACAGCAAAGCTTGAGGGCATCGAAAAGGGAGAAGACAGAAAGGATAACCGGACAGTTTACAAAGAGTCAAAATCATCTGCCGGAGTAATTAAGAGCAATACATTTACCTTGTATAAGGTAGATAAGAATGATTATGGAAGGCAGCTTGAGGGCGCTGAGTTTGAATTGTTTGGATACACACCGGATGGCTCTTATACGCCGTTAGGTAAGTATACCACCGATAAGAACGGCAGAATTGATATCAGTATGAGTACTGACAATCTGGAGTATAATACACAGTATTACATAGTTGAGACAAAGGCACCGGATGGTTACATACTCTCGGCAGAGCCACACAAGGAGTATTTCTATTTCAGTGCAGATAACTCAGCACATCCTGTCGTAGCTGAAAACAGCTCATTACAGGGAAGTGATATGGCAAAGGTAAATACACCGTATTATTATGAGGATGTAGCAGTTCCGACCACCAGCATCTCAGTCGATAAAAAATGGACTGATTCTAAGAATAATCCGTTAGATAAGACTGATGGAAAGATTTATCTGCAGCTGCATCAGGTGGATTCGGCTGGTAATGATAAGAAGTATGGCAGTCCGGTTGAGGTGACAGCTGATTCGGCAGGTGAATGGTCATATGTATTTGAAAATCTGCCATTGCAGGATGTAAATGAAAATGGTATTCTGACCGGTACCACATATAAATATTATGTGACAGAGGTTGGAATAAATCAGAACAACAGTATGTCAGGCTATGATGTTTCATATATATTTAAGGATATAAATGGTACACAAATGTCAAAGACCGATGCAAACGTTGCACCGGGCAGCGCCAATGCAATAGAGTCCGGTACTGTTGAGATTACAAACAAACTCATAGAGTATGAGCTTCCGGAAACAGGTGGAAGCGGTAACAGATGGTTGTATATGTTAAGTGGAGCTGTGCTTATAGCAATAGCTGTAATAACACTTTTCTATAAAAAACATGAAACATTATAAAAAGGAGAATGCAATATGAAAACGATCAAAAGAAGCATTGCTTTAGTTCTTGCAATGATACTTACACTTGCAATGAGCGTTACAGTATTTGCTGAGGGCGAAGGCGCCAAAAAAACATTTACCATCACGGTTAATGAGGCAAAGGCAGGCCACACTTATGAGGCTTACCAGATTTTAAAGGGAGATCTTTCAAAATCACAGACAACACTTTCAAACGTTGACTGGGGTACCGGTATCAAGGCAGACAAAAAGACAGATCTTGCTAATGATGCAAAAGCTTATGTAGAGAAGCTTTCAGGAATGCAGACAAACTCTTCAGATCTTAAGGCAGAGGCACAGAAAATTGCTTCAGCTTTAAGCACTACAGTAGCAGGTTCTGTTTCAGTAACACAGGACAATGCCAAGACTGAGATTACAGGACTTGAGCCTGGTTACTATCTCATCAAGGATAAGGATAGCTCTTTAACAGGAGACGAGGCTTACACAGAGTATATCCTCAATATCGTTGCTGATACAACAATCACACCAAAGACAGATGTACCTTCTGTTGAGAAGAAAGTAAAAGACACAAACGACACAACAGGTGTTACAACAGAATGGCAGGATTCAGCCGATTATGATATCGGAGATGTAGTTCCATTCCAGCTTACAGCTACATTACCTGCAAATGTTGAGTCATATAAGTCATATTACCTCAAATTTGATGATACTCTTTCACAGGGACTTGATTTCAATAAAGGAACTGTTACTGTTAAATTAGGTGATAAGGATGTTACATCATTCTTTAAAACAAATTATGACGCAGCTAGCAAAAAGCTTACTTTTACATGTGACAATATTTTAGCAGAGAAATTTGAAGCGAAAAATGGTGATACGATTGTAGTTGAGTACAAAGCAACTCTCAATAAAAATGCTGTTATCGGTTCAAAAGGAAACCCAAATAAGGTAAAGCTTGAGTTCTCTAACAACCCTAACAATGGTGGTGAGGGAGACAAAGGTGAGACTCCGGAGGATACAGTAATCGTATTTACATACAAGGTTGTAATCAACAAGGTAAATGAGAAGAACGAAGCACTCGATGGTGCAGAGTTTACTCTTTACAAAAAGATTAAAGGTGAAGCAGACAAAGAAATCAAAGCGGTAATTTCCGGTGATAAGAATGATGTCTTCACATTCAGCGGACTTGATGATGGTGATTATGTACTTAAGGAGACAAAGACTCCTGATGGCTACAACACTGCAAACGATATTGAATTCACAATCAAGGCAGACCACTCAATTGAGTCTGATGCTCCTGAGCTTAATTCATTAAGCGGAGATAAGGTGACCGGTAATATTACACTTAAAGCTGATAAAACTGAGGGCAGCTTAAGCACACCTGTACAGAACTTAAAGGGCTCAGTCCTTCCTTCAACCGGTGGTGCCGGACGTGTTGCAATTTATGTGATTGGTGCTATATTAGTAGTCGGTGGCGGAATTGTTCTTGTAACAAAGAAGCGTGTTAAATAATATCATTTTATGATAAAATATAACTGCCATGAGCCACTTTAGTGGTTCGTGGCAGTTACAATAGGCATAATTATATTATGCAAATGATAACAGTAAGGAGAGTGCTATGAGAAGAAAATTATCAACTATTTTGTTTGTCATAGTGTTTCTTGCAGGACTGTCCTTACTGCTATACCCGACGGTGAGTGATTACTGGAATTCATTCCATCAGTCAAGGGCAATCGCAAGCTATGTCGATGCAGTAGACAATACAGATGAACAAAAGCTTGAAGAAATGAGACAGGCGGCAGAGGCTTACAATGAAAAGCTTTTAAGCAAGCAGGACAGATATGATATGTCTGATTCGGACAGAGCAGAGTATGAAAGCCTACTTGATGTATCTGGCACAGGAGTCATGGGCTATGTTGAGATTCCGTCCATCAATGTCTCATTGCCGATTTACCACGGCACAGACAATACAATACTTCAGATAGGTGTTGGCCATATCGAGGGCACATCGCTTCCGGTTGGCGGAGCAAGCACACATTGTGCTGTTTCAGGACACAGAGGACTTACGTCATCTAAGCTATTTACGGATATTGACCAGATGGCGGAGGGTGACACATTCAAGCTGTATGTGCTTGGCGAGACACTGACCTACGAGGTTGATCAGATAAGGATTGTTTTACCTGATGAGCTTAATGACTTAAAGATTGAGGAAGGGCAGGATTACTGTACACTTATCACATGTACACCGTATGGTGTGAATTCCCACAGGCTTCTTATCAGGGGGCACAGGATTGCAAATGATGCACAGGGACTTATTGTCGAGGATGTAAAGCAGGTACAGCCGTTACATGAAGCCATAGTGCTTGGCATTCTGTTTCTGGTTTTGTATATTATAATTTGTAAGATACTTAGTAAAACGATATTGTATAGATTCAGATAGAATCAGGAAGGAGGAAAAATGCACAATAGTTTAAAAAGAGCTGTCAGTATAGCTATAGCAGCGATAGCCTTGTTTTCTCTGCCATGTGGAAGCATTTTTGCAAGGACGCATATTGATATTGATAAGAAATGCTCTATAACAGTTGATATCCCTGATACATGGGAGGATTTGTATACTGTGGATTTTCCCGTAGAGCTTTACAGAGTGGCAGATGTAGATGAGAACGATGTATACACTGCAACGAAGCAGTTTGATGAGCTGGCTAAATCTATATCAGATATCAGCAGTAAAACTACCGCAGATGATTGGGAAAAGATGGCAAAGACAGCTGCGGACATTGTAGACAAAGGTTCTTTGACAGCAGATGAGGCAATAGATGTTTCAAACGGAAGGGGAAACGTCACAGGCGTTAAGACGGGACTGTATCTGGTGTATGCAAAGCCGGCTAATTCGGCAAGATTTGGATACACATTTGTGCCGTATCTGATTTCGGCTCCTAATAATGAGTTTGCTATGACAGGAAGCGGCTCAGATTCATGGATATATGATGATATCGATATCGAGCTGAAGCCTGAACAGACCGGGCTTATGGGAAGCCTACAGATTAATAAAACATTAAAGACATACAATACAGCACTCGGGGAGCCGGTGTTTGCATTTGATGTTGAGGCCTATGACAGGGATGGCAATGTGGTGTTTTCAGATATTGCATCAATCAGATTTGACAGTACAGGGTCTAAGAGTGTAGTTATTGACAATATTCCGGCAGGGTCAAGGGTGATAGTAAAGGAGGTATATGCCGCAGGCAGTTATCAGGTGACCTCCTCTGACAGCATAGAGACACAGATTGTGGCCGGTGAGACCGCAGATGTTGATTTCACAAACGATTACAACGACAAATTGATTTATAGTACCGGTGTCGTAAACCATTTTGAGTATGACGGAACCGGATGGGAATGGGTGCAGAATTAATGAAAAAATTATCAGAGTCTTGTAAAAAACTTAATAGAAATCACCGTATTCTTGTATGTGCAGCCTTTGCTGCAACACTCATTGTCTGTGGTGTTTCAGTTAAACCGACACTGGCATATTTTACAACCTATGCTACGGCAAAGGGCGGTATCTCAGTAGATATCGGTCCTACAACTGATGTCAAGGAGAAGTTTAAGGACTGGAAGAAAACTATTGAGATTGAGAATACAGGAAAAGCAGACTGTTTTGTCAGGGTAAAGGTAATTGCAGCAAGCCAGTTTGATATACAGGCATCAGGCTCAAACTGGAGCCTTTCAGATGATGGCTACTGGTATTACAGTCAGGTAGTGCCGGTTGGTGGCAAAACCGAGCCGATTGTTGCAGCTATCACAGTTAGTGAAAAGGTAAAGACCAGCTTCAATGTAGTTGTGGTTCAGGAGTGTGCTCCTGTCACATATGATGAGAATGGCAATCCGTGTGTCGCACCTGATGCAAAATGGGATGCGACAGCACAATATGATAAAGAGGAGGGCGAAGAGTAATGAAGAGAAAACTTCCAATTATACTTGTAGCATCCTCTGCGATAATGCTTGCAGCATCGACGATTGGATCTACAAAAGCGACTCTTACATATATGAGTGATAATTATCTGGCTCAGATTGACATCAAATCCATCGGTGTTACTTTGACTGAGAATGGCAATGATGTGAGCTGGCGTGATTATAAGCATAAGGATGATGACTGGAGCGAGGCAACAGGAGTGCTGCTTGGAGATATGCTAAAGAATGCCGGAGATGAAAAACTGATTCTCGACAAAAAGTACGATGAGAAGCTTGCTGTCAAAAACAGCGGCTCGATAGATGAGTATGTGAGAGTGACTGTGCAGCATTACTGGGCAGACAAGGAGACAGGTGATAAGCTTTCAAAACTTGATCCATCAAAGATACAGATTGACTTTACAAACGATGGCTGGACAGAGGATAAGAGTGCTGAGACTACAGAGCGAAATGTATTTTACTACAATTCTATTTTAAAAAAAGGTCAGACATCCACTGATTTTACAGACAAAATCAGTATATCCGGCGATATTGCAGCCATTGTGGGTCAGACATCACAGACTGATGATAACGGACTTACAACCATCACTACTACCTATGAATATGATGGTGCGCAATTTGTGCTGGAGGCAACTGTTGATGCAGTACAGACACACAATGCAAAGGACGCAATTAAGAGTGCGTGGGGTGTTGATGTAAATATATCAGATGACGGGGCACTTAGCTTAGAGTAAAGGAGGACAATATGAAAAAATTTATCGCATTATTATCATGCATGTTGTTTATCCTTGGTTCGATAGGCACTGTATTTGCGGATGAGAATACTACTACAGCCGGCTCATGTGAGTTTACCGGCAAGGAGATGGTCAGTTCGTTCGATTCAAATAAAATAGCAGCCTCTGTCTCACAGATGGAGCCGGGAGATTCTGTCACATTTTCCGTTGATATAAAGAATAACAGCAGTATTTCAACGAAATGGTATATGTCCAATGATGTGTTAAAGAGTCTTGAGGATACACAGGCGGTGGCTGAAAATGGTGGATACTCATATATTCTTACTTTCGTAGGACCGGATGGAAAAGAGGACACTATATACAGCAGCACCAGCGTAGGTGGTGAGAAGGAGGCAACAGCCGGAAAAGGACTCAATGAGGCTACAAACTCTCTGGATAAGTTCTTTTATTTAAAGACATTAGAGCCTGGAGAGGGAGGCAGTGTGAAGCTTTTAGTAGGGCTTGACGGAGAAAGTCAGGGTAATATATATCAGGATACACTCGCAAAGCTTATGATGAACTTTGCGGTAGAGGATAACTCTGATCCAACTTTATCAAATCCACCTACATTTATAACTACAACAAGCAAGGTAAAGACCGGAGATATCTGGTCAATAGCGTCAGCTGTAGTGTTTGTGATTGGTATTATTTTGATGATACTGGCTTTCGTAAGTGACAGAAAGGGGGCTAAGCAAAATGAAAAGATTGCTTAAATATTTTCTTGCAGCTCTTGTTGTCATAACCGGTGTTTTCTCACAGACAGCAGATGCAAAGGCATTTTCATATACATACACTGTTTCCTTCTCAGCCGGAGGTCAGGGAAGCATAAACGGTGGTGTGCAGGTGCGCAAGGCATCAGGCAATGAGGCTTCGGTTTCTGTTTCTGCTAAAGGAGACAAAATAATTGTCACAGGTCTTGAATATGGAGATGTCATCAGCTGTGATGCACAGGGCAGTGTGGCACTTAATGAAAACAGCAAGTACTACGTAAAGGGAATCAGATTAAGCGGCCGTGACAATAATACAGTTGCACAGTCGGCTTTTCTCGTATCGGGAGATCAGGACTATGTTGTTGCATACGGCATACCGGGCGAGCTTGCTGAGTATACAGTCAACTATGTGGATACAGATGGCAATAAGCTTGCTGAAAGCCGTACCTATTATGGTAATGTGGGCGATGAGCCGGTTATAGCATATCTGTATATAGATGGATATATTCCGGACAGCTATAATCAGACAGGAAAGCTGTCGTCAAATGCGTCAGAAAACGTGTTCAATTTTGTATATTCAAGGGCTGCATCAAGCATGGCTGCTGCCGGAAATGGAGCAAATGACAATACTGCAGCAGGCGGCAATCAGGCAGCCGCAGGAGCTGCAAATGCAGCAGGGGCAGCTAATGCAGCGGGCAATGCAGCAGGAGCGGTAAATAACGGAGCTGCAGATGGAGCAAATGCCGCAAACACAATAGTGCCTGACGGACAGAATGATCCGCAGGATGGAATCCAGGCACCGCAGGCACAGCCAAATACTGATATAGCAGATGAGCAGGTACCGCAGGCGGCAAACGACAATAAGCATGATATAGCAGATGAGCAGGTACCGCTTGCCACCATGATTAGTGAGAGTGGAATGGTCGTTCCGCTGGCTATTGGTGCGCTTGGGATAGTTGCAATTCTTGCAATTATGATATTTGTCATAGTAAAGAATGTTAAGTCTGTCCGTGTTCAAAAAAATAGTATGAAACATAAGGGAAAAGATAATAAAAATTAGTTGATATTTGCTGAAATTATGGTATTATTAATGTGTGCGCTTGTATGAGTGCACACATTAATCAAGTATATGGATGGTTTTTTTTTACCATACCAGAAATAAAATTTAGGAGGAATTGCAAAATGGCAAACAAGTGGGTATATACCTTCAAAGAGGGTAACATGACCATGCGTAATCTTCTCGGTGGTAAGGGTGCTAACCTCGCTGAGATGACAGAGATTGGACTTCCTGTACCACAGGGTTTCACAATCACTACAGAGGCTTGTACACAGTACTACGAGGATGGACGTAAGATCAATGATGAGATTATGGCTCAGACTATGGAAGGTGTAAAATGGATGGAAGAGGTTAACGGAAAGAAATTCGGTGACCTTAAGAATCCTCTTCTCGTATCTGTTCGTTCAGGTGCCAGAGCTTCAATGCCAGGTATGATGGATACAATCCTTAACCTTGGTCTTAATGATGATGTTGTTGCAGCTATGATCGCTGGTAACCCAGATCCAGCATTCGAGCGTTTCGTATATGATTCATACAGACGTTTCATCCAGATGTTCTCAGACGTTGTTATGGAAGTAGGAAAGAAATACTTCGAGCAGCTCATCGACAAGATGAAAGAGGACAGAGGGGTTAAATTTGACGTAGACCTTACAGCAGCTGACCTCAAAGAGTTAGCAGAGCAGTTCAAGGCTGAGTACAAGAATCAGTTAGGATCAGATTTCCCTTCAGATCCTGTAGAGCAGTTAAAGCTTGCTATCGAGGCTGTATTCCGTTCATGGGACAACCCACGTGCAAATGTTTATAGAAGAGATAACGATATCCCTTATTCATGGGGAACAGCTGTTAACGTAATGCCAATGGTATTCGGTAACTTAAATAACGAGTCAGGTACAGGTGTTGCATTCACACGTGATCCTGCAACTGGTGAGAACAAGCTTATGGGTGAGTTCCTTATCAATGCACAGGGTGAGGACGTTGTTGCCGGTGTTCGTACTCCAATGCCAATCGCTCAGATGGAGCAGGAGTTCCCAGAGGCATACGCTGAGTTCCTTAAGGTTTGTGAGACTCTTGAGAATCACTACCATGATATGCAGGATATGGAGTTCACAGTTGAGAACAAGAAGCTCTATATGCTTCAGTGCCGTAATGGTAAGAGAACAGCTCCAGCTGCTCTTAAGATCGCTTGCGATTTAGTAGATGAGGGACATAAGACACCAGCTGAGGCTGTTGCAATGATCGACCCTCGTAACCTTGATACATTATTACATCCACAGTTCGATGCTGCTGCACTTAAGGCTGCAACTCCACTTGGAAAGGGGCTTGGAGCATCTCCGGGAGCTGCTTGTGGTAAGGTTGTATTCACAGCTGACGATGCTGAGGCATGGGCTGAAAGAGGAGAGAAAGTCGTACTTGTACGTCTTGAGACATCTCCAGAGGACATCACAGGAATGAAGGCTGCTCAGGGTATCCTTACAGTTCGTGGTGGTATGACATCTCACGCAGCCGTAGTTGCACGTGGTATGGGAACATGCTGTGTATCTGGTTGTGGTGATATCAATATGGACGAGGAGAACAAGAAGTTCACACTTGCAGGACAGACATTCACAGAGGGATCTGAGATTTCTATCGATGGTACAACAGGTAACATCTACGCTGGAATCATCCCAACAGTTGATGCTTCAATCGCTGGTGAGTTCGGACGTGTTATGGCATGGGCTGATGAGTTCAGAAGACTTAAGGTTCGTACAAATGCAGATACTCCTGCAGATGCTAAGAAGGCTCGTGAGCTTGGTGCAGAGGGAATCGGACTTTGCCGTACAGAGCATATGTTCTTCGATCCAGAGAGAATCGCTGCATTCCGTGAGATGATCTGCTCTGATACAGTAGAGGAGAGAGAGACAGCTCTTAACAAGATTCTTCCATATCAGCAGGGAGATTTCGAGAAATTATACGAGGCTCTTGAGGGATGTCCAGTAACAATTCGTTTCCTTGATCCACCTCTTCATGAGTTCGTTCCTACAGAGGAGGCTGACATTGAGAAGCTTGCAAAGGCTAAGAACAAGTCAGTAGAGGAAATCAAAGCTATCTGTGAGTCACTCCATGAGTTCAACCCAATGATGGGTCACAGAGGATGCCGTCTTGCAGTTACATATCCTGAGATTGCTAAGATGCAGACAAAGGCTGTTATTCGTGCAGCTATCAATGTAAAGAAAGCTCATCCAGACTGGGATATCGAGCCTGAGATCATGATTCCATTAGTATGTGAGATCAAAGAGCTTAAGTTCGTTAAGAAGATTGTGGTTGAGACAGCTGACGCTGAGATCGCTGCTGCAAATGCTGACATCAAGTACCATGTAGGTACAATGATCGAGATTCCAAGAGCTGCTCTTACAGCTGATGAGATCGCTACAGAGGCTGATTTCTTCTGCTTCGGTACAAACGACCTTACACAGATGACATTCGGATTCTCTCGTGATGATGCAGGTAAGTTCCTTAACGCTTACTATGACAACAAGATCTTCGAGAACGATCCATTTGCTAAGCTTGACCAGACAGGTGTTGGTAAAT
>ERZ773109.1314-NODE-1314-length-14644-cov-4.512509_pt1 | contig 14644 bp, 9 predicted proteins | sample MGYA00580569_ERZ773109 | MGnify/ENA primary metagenome ERZ773109 (study PRJEB29015, sample SAMEA2737852) | human gut metagenome | biome: human gut; feature: human-associated habitat; material: faeces | place: China | collected 2012 ...
GGGTCTGGGCGTTGACGGTATCCGCCAGTTTCAGGTCCGGGATGGTGCGGGCAAAATTTTCACACACCACGGCATGCCGCTTCTCCGTCTCGTGCAGCAGATACGCGGTGTCCTCGTAGAAACGGTCCAGCCCGGGGGCCAGCACACCCTCTTCCAACAGGCCCTTGAACGCCTCTCCGAAGCGGAATTCCACGCCTTTGGCGGCCTCGCGCACGGCGCTTGGCTCGTTGAGGAACACGATGGGCGCGTCGAAATATTCAAAGATCGTCGCCGGCTTTTCGTACCGCAGCGCCAGATATTTGTCCATGGCGGCGGGCATCGTACCCGCGTCCAGCGCCTTGAGGTCGCCGTCCATGGCGTCGGCCAAAGCTTCCGCATAGGCGGGCTTTGCCTTGGAAAGCGCCGTGCGCAGCAGCCTTGCGGCGGCCTCGGTGTCTCCGAACAGCACTTCCCGGGCCGGGGAAAGATAAATTTTTTTCACCGCCCCTTCCCGCCGCTGGGAAACAAGGTCAAAGCTGTGGATGCTGTCCACCTCGTCGCCCCAAAACTCCAGGCGGTGGGGCTTCTGCATGTCGGGCGCGTAAATATCCACAATACCGCCGCGCACCGAAAACTGGCCCGGGCCGTCCACCTGGAAGCGGCGCAGATACCCCGCGCCGAACAGCCGCTCGATGAGCACGTCCATGGAGATAGCCATTCCCTGCTTCACCGTGAGAGTGTTGCCGCAGAATTCCTGTTTGGGCGTTGTATATTGCAGCACGGCCTCCACGGGCGCGCACGCAACGCTCGTGCGGCCGCCCACCAGGTTGCCCAGCACGGCAAGGCGCCGGTACTCGTATTCATGGCTCTGGCCTTCCACGGGGCGCAGCACATAATCCCGCGCGGGGAATACCTCGGCCCGCCGGCCGAACACGGCGGCGTCCTCCGCAAAGCGCGTGGCGTCGGCCTCGCCCGCGCACACCACCAGCGCGGAACGGCCCGTATCCTCGCACAGTGCGGCCAGCATCTGGGCGCGGGCCGTGGGCGGCATACCGAACAGAGCCACCACAGCGGGCTTCGCGCCCGCCATGCCCGCCAGCAGCCGTTTGTATTCAGGTGTTTGTTTCAGGGGAGCAGTCAGCATGAAAAAACCTCTCTGCGCCAAAGGCGGCTATATCGTCAAATAAAGAAAAAAACATACGCACAGCGCCGCCACGCCCACGCACAAAACGAGTGCCAGCGCCAACGGCCCCTCGCGGTAGGCCCGCGTCTCAGCGGCAGGCGTACGGCGCAGATGCACCACGGCCGCCAGAACGGAAGCCACACCCAGGCCCAGCGCAGCAGCGGGCACGAACACGGTGCCGGCCAGAAGCGTCAAGATGATAACGCTCTCCGCCAGCACGTCGTCCAGGCCCGTCACATTGCCCGGCAGCAGATACAAAAGCCATGTAGCGCCGGCCCAGGCAGGCACCGCCAGCGCGAACCGCACGGGCCGCGTAAAGCTTTTTGCCAGCAGGCGCTGCTTGTCGCGGCACAGCCACAACCGCGCCGCCGCGCACCACAAAAGCGCCGTCAGGCACACGCCCAGCAGCGGGATAACGGCAAACGTCCATTCGTTGGGCCGCAAAATGCAGCCCAGCGCACCACCCAGCACCACGCCGCCCAAAATCAGGCAAGCAAGCTCATACCGGCGCTCCGGCGTCATTTTCTCTTTTTTCTTATCCATTGTACCTCGACATCGCAGTGTCAAACTGCCCTTTCATCATAAGCTCCAGCGCGCCGCAGATATCGTCGTAACGCGCCTCCACGGCCTTTTTCTCAGCCTGCGTCAGTCGGCTCAACACCCAGTCCGCCAGGTCATACTCCGGACGCGGCTTTTCCCCCACGCCGATCTTTACCCGCGGGAAATCCTGCCCGATGTTCCCAATGATGCTTTTGATGCCGTTGTGCCCGCCCGCCGAGCCCGTTTTCCGGATGCGCAGGCGTCCCGGCGCCAGCGAGATATCGTCGAACAGAACGATGATGCGCTCCGGCGGGACCTTGTAAAAATCCGCCGCCTTGCGCACGGCATCGCCGGAAAGGTTCATAAAGGTCTGCGGCTTCATCAGCAGCACCTTCACGCCCGCCGCCGTGCCCGTGCCCGTCAGCGCGTCGAACTTCGCCTTCGTCACCCTCACGCCCCATTTTTCCGCCACATGGTCCAGCGCGGCGAAGCCCGCGTTATGGCGCGTGCCTTCATATTTTTTGCCCGGGTTGCCCAGGCCCACGATGATCGTATCAATGCTTGTCTGCTTTTTGAAAAACATGGTCTCTCCTGTGGAATGCACAACACGGCGGCACGGCGCACCGCGCCGTGCCGCTGCATTTGTATTGTATTATTTCAGCCGCGCCGCTCACACAAACAGCGTGGAGACGGGCTTGTCGGAATAGATGCGCGCCACTGCCTCGGCCAGCACGGGCGCGACGCTGAGCACCTTGATCTTTTCAATTTGTTTTTCCGGCGGCAGGGCGATGGTGTCCAGCAGCACGACCTCATCCAGCGCGCTGTCCCGGATGCGCCCGATGGCCGGACCGGAGAGCACGCCGTGGGTGGCGCAGGCCGTCACGCTCTTGGCTCCGCGCGCCTTAATGGCGCCGGCCGCATTGCACAGCGTGCCCGCGGTGTCGATCATATCGTCCACGATGACCACGTCCCGGCCTTCCACCTCGCCGATGATGTTCATCACCTCAGAAACATTTGCCCTTGGACGCCGCTTATCCACAATGGCCAGCGGAACGTCCAGCCGTTCGGCAAAGGCACGGGCGCGGGCCACGCTGCCCAGGTCCGGGCTGACGACCGTCACGTTGTCATGGTAAGGCTCCGTTTTGCGTGCGAAATAGGGCGTCAGAATGGGCGCGCCGTACATATGGTCCACCGGTACGTCGAAAAAGCCCTGGATCTGCGACGCGTGCAGGTCCATGGTCAGCACGCGGTCGGCTCCCGCCGTTACGATCAGGTCCGCCACCAGCTTGGCCGTAATGGGGTCCCGCGCGCGGGATTTCCGATCCTGCCGGGCGTAGCCGTAATACGGAATGACGGCTGTGATGCGCCCGGCCGACGCGCGCCGGAAAGCGTCCATCATGATGAGCAGCTCCATCAGGTTGCGGTTGACAGGGCTTGAGGTGCTCTGCACCACATAAACGTCGCTGCCTCGCACCGATTCCTGGATGGAGACCTGTATCTCGCCGTCGCTGAAGCGTCCCACTTCGCTGCGTCCCAGCGTGATGCCGAGGCACTCCGCCATTGCCGCCGCCAGTGGCTTGTTGGAATTCCCCGCGAAGATCTTGATATCCTTGCCGTGAAGATTCATACCCGCGCACGTCCTTTCCGCATCATCCGTCATTCTGTCCTTATTCTGTTTTCAAAGTTTATTTCGAGCCGGCTTCTTCCTTTGCCTGCTGCTTTGCGATGAACTTTTCCAGCTTGCCCTTCGCCCACTGCGGCTTGTTTACCTGCCGCGCCCGGGCAATGCCCAGCGCGCCCGCGGGCACGTCGTCGGTAATGGTGCTGCCCGCCGCGGTGTACGCGCCGTCGCCCACGCTCACGGGCGCCACCAGGTTCGTATTGCAGCCGATGAACGCATAATCCCCGATGGTGTTGCGGTGCTTGGCCGCGCCGTCGTAATTGACGGTGACCACGCCGCAGCCGAAATTGCAGTATTTGCCCACGTCGGAATCGCCCACATAGGTCAGGTGCGAAACGCTGGTGCCCTTGCCCACAGTGGAATTCTTGATCTCCACAAAATCGCCGATGTGCACATTTTCGCACACACGGCTGTCCGGCCGAATATGTGCAAACGGGCCGATGGCCGCGCCGCTCTCGATGACGCTGTCATAACCCTGGCTGGCGTTGAATTTCACGTTCTCGCCCACCGTCACGTTTTCCAGCAGGCTGTTCGGGCCGATGACGCTGCCCGCGCCGATTTTTGTCTCCCCCCGCAGGATGGTGCCCGGCAGGATGACCGCGCCCGGCGCGATCTCTACCGTGTCGTCGATGAGGATGCCGTCGGCGGAATAAAAAACAACGCCCGCGGCCAGGTGCCGCTCAAACGTTGCCTCAAATGCCGCCCGGCGCTGCCGGTATGCTGTTATTGCTTCGTTCTCCATGGACAAACGCCCCCGTTTCTGGTTTGATGTGCGGCGCGCGCAAGGCCCGTCCGCAGAGTTCGATAACGCCTATCTATACACTTCTATTTTACGATATTCCAGGCGTTTTGCAAGGGCATCGGCAAAATTGCACCAAAAATTCAAAATTGCGCGTTAAAATACAATAAAAAACAGGGAAATAACAGTAGCATTGCCCGCCGCTTTTTGTTATAATGATGTGTGCAAATGGACAAGTTTTTTGTTCATTCGTGCACGGGAATGGGTTTTGGGTTTTCCCGTGCACAAAAAAATTTGGAGGTAGAGAAATTTGAGTGACAAAAAATACCTGTACCTGTTCAGTGAAGGGAACAAGGACATGCGTGAGATCCTCGGCGGCAAGGGCGCTAACCTTGCCGAGATGACCAATGCCGGCATGCCTGTTCCCCAGGGCTTCACCATCAGCACCGAGGCCTGCACCCAGTATTACAACGACGGCCGCCAGATCAACGAAGGCATCATGGCCGACATCTACGAGTATATCGGCAAGATGGAGGAGATCGTCGGCAAGAAGTTCGGCGACCCCGCCAACCCCCTGCTGGTTTCCGTCCGTTCGGGCGCGCGCGCTTCCATGCCCGGTATGATGGATACCATCCTGAACCTGGGCCTGAACGACGAAGTTGTTGAGGGTCTGGCCAAAAAGACGGGCAACCCCCGCTTCGCCTATGACAGCTATCGCCGCTTTGTGCAGATGTTCAGCGACGTTGTCATGGAGATGAACAAAAGCGAATTCGAAAAAATCATCGATGAGATGAAGGAAGCCAAGGGCGTCACCCAGGACGTGGAGCTGGACGCCGACGACATGAAGGCTCTTGTTGCCAAATTCAAATCTCTCTACAAGGAAAAAATGGGCGCGGACTTCCCCACCGACCCGAAGACGCAGCTCATCGAGGCCGTTAAGGCCGTGTTCCGCAGCTGGGACAACCCCCGCGCCAACACCTACCGCCGCATGAACGAGATTCCCTACGACTGGGGCACCGCCGTCAACGTACAGGCCATGGTGTTCGGCAACTCCGGCGAGAACTCCGGCACGGGCGTGGCGTTCACCCGCAACCCCGCCACCGGCGAGAAGGCCCTGTTCGGCGAATACCTCATCAACGCCCAGGGCGAGGACGTGGTGGCCGGCATCCGTACGCCGTCCCCCATCAGCCACCTGAAAGACCAGATGCCTGAGGTCTACGACCAGTTCGTGACCATCGCCACCAAGCTTGAGAACCACTATCGCGACATGCAGGACATGGAGTTCACCATCGAGGACGGCAAGCTGTATATGCTGCAGACGCGCAACGGCAAGCGCACCGCCGCCGCCGCGCTGAAGATCGCCGTGGACCTGGTGGATGAGGGCATGATCACCGAAAAGGAAGCCGTGCTGCGCGTGGAGCCCAAGCAGCTGGACAGCCTGCTGCATCCGCAGTTTGACCCGGCCGCGCTGAAGGCCGCCGCCGTCATCGGCAAGGGCCTGGCCGCCTCTCCGGGCGCCGCCTGCGGCCAGGTGGTGTTCACCGCCGACGAAGCCAAAGAGGCTGTTGAAAGCGGCAAGATGAAGAAGGTCGTTCTGGTCCGTCTGGAGACCAGCCCCGAGGACATCGAAGGCATGGCCGTGGCGCAGGGCATCCTGACGGTGCGCGGCGGCATGACCAGCCACGCGGCCGTTGTGGCCCGCGGTATGGGTACCTGCTGCGTGTCCGGCTGCGGCGATATCGTCGTAGATTACGACAAAAAATGCTTCACGCTTTCCGGCAAGACCTACAGCGAGGGCGACTGGATCTCCATCGACGGCTCCACGGGCAACATCTACGGCGAGGCCGTGCCCACGGTGGAAGCCTCCATCTCCGGCGATTTTGGCCGCTTCATGGGCTGGGCCGACGCCGCGCGCAAGCTGGAAGTGTTTGCCAACGCGGACAACCCCCGCGATGCCAAGCAGGCCGTCGAGTTCGGCGCGGAAGGCATCGGCCTGTGCCGCACCGAGCATATGTTCTTTGAAGCCGACCGCATCAAGGCTGTGCGCGAGATGATCGTAGCCCGCGACGTAGAGGCCCGCAAGGCCGCTTTGGCCAAGGTTCTGCCGTATCAGCAGAGCGATTTCGAGGCCATGTACAAGGTCATGGGTGAGCGCCCGATGACCATCCGCTACCTGGACCCGCCCCTCCACGAGTTCCTGCCCACCAAGGAAGAGGACATCGTTGAGCTGGCAAAGGATCTGGGCATCACCGTGGAGCACCTGCGCAATGTCATCGACAGCCTGCATGAGTTCAATCCGATGATGGGTCACCGCGGCTGCCGCCTGGCCGTTTCTTATCCGGAAATTGCCGAGATGCAGACGACCGCCGTCATCAACGCGGCCATCAACGTCATCAAGGAGTGCGGCTACAACATCGTGCCCCACATCATGATCCCGCTGGTTGGCGAAGTGAAAGAGCTGAAGTTCGTGAAAGACGTTGTTGTTGCAACCGCGGACAAGCTGATTGCTGAGGCCGGTGTGGACATGAAATATGAGGTCGGCACCATGATCGAGATCCCGCGCGCCGCCCTGACGGCCGACGAGATCGCCAAGGAAGCCGAATTCTTCTCCTTCGGCACCAATGACCTGACGCAGATGACTTTCGGCTTCAGCCGCGACGACGCGGGCAAATTCCTCAGCTATTACTACGACAACAAGGTCTACGAGAGCGACCCGTTCACGCACCTGGACCAAAACGGCGTAGGCAAGCTGGTGGAGATGGCTGCGAAGCTGGGCCGCCAGACCCGTCCGGAGCTGGGCCTCGGCATCTGCGGCGAGCACGGCGGCGACCCGACGAGCGTCGAGTTCTGCCACCGCGTGGGCCTGGACTATGTGAGCTGCTCCCCCTTCCGCGTGCCCATCGCGCGCCTTGCCGCCGCACAGGCTGCTATTAAAGGTTAAAGGGGAGTATACACCCCGCTTTTCCATCGTATTTTGATTCAGCAAACCGCCCCTTATATGGCTTGACAGCCATATAAGGGGCGGTTTCTTGTTTGTCTCCGCGGCGCCTGCGCTGTCCGGGCGCAGCGAAGCGTTCAGTATTTTTCCGGGATGCGGACGCTCGCCGCCTTATAAAAATTATAATTCTCCAGCATGTATACCTTGGCTCGCTTTAAAACATGGCGATAACAATCTGCAATGCTGTCCGCAAAGGAAGCGGCGTCGCCTGCGCGCAGATATTGGACCGAAGCGGCAACCCGCCCGTTGAGATCTTCCAGCGCCTGCCTCCTGTCCGTATAGTAAGCAATATAGTACCCCCATTCCGTAAGGCGAAAGGTTTCGGCCAACACGATACGCAGGGGTTCCAATTCGATATGCTTTAAAATCGCCTCAACGATCTCAACGATACAAATGGAATCGGGCATCGCAAATTTTCCATCCAGCTCATCGAGTTCTTTTGCGGTAAACAGCGGCGCTGCAGAAAGCGCCGCGGGGTGGATGATCAGCACCAGTAATTGCAGTGCCTGAAGATACCGCATGGCTTCTTCTGTGCGCCGTGAGCTGAAGATCACCTGGCTTACCCGGGAAGAATCCGGCTCTATTACTACAGTTCCCTTCCCGTTCAGCGTTTTCACAAAGCCCCTTTGCTCCAGCTCCGCCAATGCCTTGCGGACCGTTGATACCGAAACGCCATACTGGCCCGCCAGGGCTTTTTCATGAGGAAGATACGTCCTGCGCGGATACTCCCCGCTGCCGATCTTCTGGTTCAGGTCGCTGATTATCCTCATATAAAAGTAATCTTTACCGCGCAGCGGCCGCCATGAAAATGCGGCTTCAGACGGCGGCGGACAATCTGGAGCAGTCTCCGCCAGATGCTTCAGCGTACATTCGATTGAACTTGTGAGCCTTTGATACAGGGCCGTCAGCCGGCCGTGCTTGACGACGGGGTCCGTATCTTTCATGATATCCATGATAACACCTGCAAACGGCACGGAGCCCCGGGGGAAAAAATCATAAAAGCAGGGGCATTGTTCTGTAAAGAACGTTAAATCGTGGTACAGTTCAAATGTTGAATAGAGGTCGCAGAGCAAAGGGCTTCCGCCTATTTTCAATACGTCCCTGTCGAAAGCAGAAAACGCACGCCAGCCGCCGGCTGCGACACCAATGCGCGATACGCGCATCGCCTGTTTATAATGGGGCATCATTTCCAGGCTGCAGTTTTGCGTTGCAAACACCAGAAGCGGCGGAAGGATCAAGGTCCATGTCCGGTATATCTGTACAAGCCCTTCTCTTTTTTTCAAAATATCCCGCAGTATATGCTCCGACCCTGGCATTTTCTCCCCGTCGAGGACGACCGGCGCCAAGCGCGGCTGTATCTCGATCAGTCCATCTTTTTTCAACGCGTCAAAAACCCGGTTGACCGTATACCGGCTTACATGATATTGATCACAAAGCATCCTGGAAGACGGAAGGCTGTTTCCCGGAAGGACCTGGCCGTTTAGAATACGCTGTTTGACCTCATTGTATACAAATGAAAATTTAGTCTCCTGATGTTCCACGCTCCGTCTCCCCTTCCCGCATCTGTTTTAACCATTCCCTTTCGCCGAAGCTATTTTAAGGATATTATAACCCTTATATCCCTGCTTGTCAGGCCAAAAAGCCAAAGCTATTCGCTTCCCTTACCAATATTAATGTTGCTATGCCCTAAACTGTTCCTTTATACTAAAAAATAGAAATTCATTTGTGAAAGAGATTGGTTCCCAATGGAAAAGCAAAAAATCCTGATTGCAGACGATTCCGAAATGAACCGGGCGCTTTTGGTAGATATTCTGGAGGATCAATACGATATCGTCGAAGCCGATAACGGCGCGGCGGCAATTGATCTTCTTACACAGTGCGGCGGAGATTTTTCGCTTCTGCTTCTGGATATCATGATGCCCGAAATGGACGGGTTTGAGGTTTTGGCGTATATAAACAGATATCACCTGAACGATACGCTCGCCGTCATCATGATCTCTGCCGACGACTCCCCCGCCAACATAAAGCGCGCTTACGACCTGGGCGCGTTTGACTATATCAGCCGCCCTTTTGACGCGGCGATCGTGCGCCGCCGCATCTCGAACACGATGCTTTTGTATGCCAGGCAGCGCCACCTTGAAAATATCATCGCCGAACAATTTTACGAGCAGGAGAAAAACAACGACCTCATGATCTCGATCCTCTCTCACATCGTAGAATTCCGCAATGGCGAAAGCGGCCTGCATGTTTTGCACATCAAAACCATCACAGAGCTTTTATTGAAGGAGCTTCTTCGGCATACGGACCGGTATCCTCTCTCTCAAACCGATATCAATTTGATCAGTACCGCGTCATCGCTTCATGACATCGGAAAAATCTCTATTTCAGGGGACATATTGAACAAGCCCGGACGCCTTACTGCCGAGGAGTTCGAAATCATAAAGGGGCATTCGCTGATCGGCGCAAAAATGCTGTCGGAACTGCCGCTTGACCAGCAGGAGGCGCCGCTTGTCAAAGTAGCTTCCGATATCTGCCGCTGGCACCACGAACGATACGACGGCAACGGTTACCCGGACGGCCTGAAGGGAGATGAAATCCCCATTGCCGCCCAGGTGGTTGCCCTGGCAGACGTCTATGACGCTCTGACCAGTGAACGCTGTTATAAAAAAGCGTACTCCCACAGCAAAGCGCTGGAGATGATTTTCGAGGGCCGCTGCGGAGCGTTTAACCCCACCCTTTTGCAGTGCCTGCTGGAAATTTCCGACACGCTTGAAAGCGAATTGGGACAAGCGGCGCTTGAGCGGAATGCCAGGCACAGGCGGGACACGAAAGGCCGGATAGACTATGACAATTTACTCGCACGGGAGCACAGCGTCTCTCTGGTGCCGCCGTCATCGGAGACGCTTCAGCTGTTATATACCGATTCGCTGACCGAAGTTTACAACCGCCGCTATTATGACGAACAGTTTCGGGATTCTGACGACATCGAGGCCGTTGTCGTCATCGACGTCGATTCTTTCAAACACATCAACGACCGTTACGGGCATCACGCGGGAGATATCGTCCTGCGCCGCATTGCCAAAACGGTCTCATCGTGCGTGCGGAAAACGGACGCCGTGATCCGCTATGGCGGCGATGAATTCGTAATCATTTTCCACCGGCTCCCCGGGGATGTTTTCCGGAAAAAGCTGGAAGAGATTCGGGCCGCCGTTGACAGGCTGACGATAGCCGAGCACCCCGGGCTTCACGTTTCCGTAAGCCTCGGCGGGGCATACGGCGTGGAAAAAACAACAGAGCTGTTCGAAACAGCCGACAGGCTTATGTATCAGGCAAAAAAGAGTAAGAACAAAGCCATCGCCGGCTTTGTGAGCACGCAAACGGAAAATACCGGCAAAGGCAAGGATGTCGAGATATGGAGTTAAGAGATTGCTATGCGGAATTCGGCGGAGATTACAAGGAAGTGCTGAGCAGGCTGCAGCGTGAGCAGACCGTCCAGAAATTCGTTCTCAAATTTTTAGACGACAAAAGCTTCAGCTCTCTGGAAACGGCCCTGCAAAACCGGAATTACGAAGAAGCATTGCGCTTTGTCCATACGCTCAAAGGGATCTGCCGGAACCTTTCTTTCACCAGACTGTACGAAAGCAGCAGCCGAATGACAGAAGCGTTTAAGGCCGGAGATTTTGAAAATGCAGCCGCCGGAATGCCGCAGCTCTCCGACGACTATCATCAGATCATCCGTGCAGTTGAAGCCTACAAGACGTGCAGGGAGGGATAGCCGCAGATGGACAGCAGCTTGGCAAAAAAGAATACTACGCGGTTTCTGATATACAGCTTCGTCGGCCTTCTTGTCTTCAGCATGGGTGTTTTTGCCATGCTGGGTGTCTATATGAGCCGGAAAAGCACAAAGACCATCCATGAAGTCGGCGAGATCTATATGTCCGGGATGAGCGAACAGATGGCCCGGCATTTTGAGAATATCATCGAACTGCGGTTTGAGCAGGTCGAAGGCATCGTGTCCGTGGTCCCGTCGAAGAGCGCCGATAAGGAAGCCATGTATGCAGATCTCGTATACAGGGCGCAGGTGCGCGGTTTCGAATATCTGGCTCTCTGTACCTCAGACGGCAGATTTGAAACGCTCTGCGGGGAAGCATTCCAGCCGGTCAACCCGCCGCCCTTCGTGGACGCGTTAAGGCGGGGCGAGCAGCGGGTCGCCGTTGGCGTGGACGCCGCCGGCAACGAAGTTGTGCTGTTCGGGATCGACGCGGATTATCCGATGCAGGACGGCGAAGCCTGCACCGGTTTGGTCGCGGCGGTGCCCCTGGAATATATCAGCGATTTTCTTTTTTCAGAAAATCAGGATGCTCTGATCTATTGCCATATCATCCGCCCGGACGGCAGCCTTGTGATCGCCAACTCCAATACGGAGCTGGTTGGATATTTCAGCGCGCTGCCTGCCTCTTCCGCGGCAGGCGGCCCGCTTGAGGGGCTTGACGCGGCGCTGGAAGAACAGAAGGATTACACCGTAACGCTCGACACGGGCGGAAACAGCCTGCAGATCTACGGCAAGCCTTTGCCGCACTCCGAGTGGTACCTCATCTCGGTGATGCCTTACGGCATGTTGGACGAAAGCATCAACGACCTGAGCGCGCAGCGCACCTTCATCACTTTGCTTGCCTGCGGCTCCATCCTGCTTTTCCTGACGCTGATCTTTCTGCGGTACTTTTTCCTGACCCGCCAGCAGCTGCAGGAGCTGGGAAAGGCCCGCCAGGTGGCGCTTGAGGCAAGCAAGGCCAAAAGCGAATTTCTGGCCAATATGAGCCATGATATCCGCACGCCGATGAACGCGATCGTGGGCATGACTGCCATCGCAACGGCGCATATAGACGACCGTAAGCAGGTGCAGAACTGTTTGCGCAAAATCTCGCTGTCGAGCCGGCATTTGCTTGGGCTCATCAACGATGTGCTGGACATGTCCAAAATCGAAAGCGGAAAGCTGACCCTGACGCTGGAAGCAATCTCGTTGAAAGAAGTTGTTGAAGGCGTTGTCGGCATCATACAGCCGCAGATCAAAACCAAAAAGCAAAGCTTTGACGTCCATATAGAAAATATCACGGTGGAAAACGTATATTGCGACAGCGTCCGCCTGAACCAGGTTTTGCTGAACCTTTTGTCCAATGCCACCAAATATACGCCCGAGGGTGGTTCCATTCAGCTTTCTCTCTTTGAAGAGGCGTCCCCGCGCGGCGAAAATTTTGTCCGGACGCACCTTAAAGTGAAAGACAACGGAATCGGCATGTCCCCGGAATTTTTGCAAAGGATATATGAATCTTACAGCCGTGCGGATGAAGCCAGAATCCACAAGACCGAAGGAGCCGGCCTTGGAATGGCGATCACAAAATACATCGTGGATGCGATGGGCGGGACCATCGACATTCAGAGTGAACTGAATAAGGGCACTGAATTCCACATCACAATCGACCTTGAAAAGGCCGCCCTTCCGGAAGCCGACATGGTGCTTCCTCCCTGGAACATGCTGGTAGTCGACGACGACGCGGTATTATGCCAGACCGCCGTCAGCGCATTAAAGTCGATCGGAGTAAATGCCGAATCAACGCTGAGCGGAGAAAGCGCGATGAAACGGATCGTTCAGCGCCACCGGCAGCACAATGACTATCAGATCATTCTTTTGGACTGGAAGCTTCCGGATATGGACGGCCTCCAGATCGCCAGGGAGATACGGCGCAGCTTTGGGAGCGAAATCCCGATTCTTCTGATCTCCGCCTACGATTGGACCGAATTTGAGGAAGAGGCGCGTGAGGCCGGCATCAGCGGTTTTATTTCCAAGCCGCTGTTCAAATCCACTTTGTTTTATGGCCTGCGCCAGTATATGGGCCTTGAAGCCACGCATCAGCCTGCATCCAGCCACGGCGCCGGCCTCTCCGGCAGCCGTGTCCTGCTCGCAGAGGACAATGAGCTGAATTGGGAGATTGCAAGCGAACTGCTGTCCGATCTGGGTGTGGAGCTGGAATGGGCGGAAGACGGACAGATCTGTCTGGACAAATTCCGGGAATCGCCGGAGGGTTATTATGATTTTATCCTGATGGATCTCCGGATGCCGCACATGACAGGCTATGAGGCTGCACAGGCGATTCGCGGGCTGAACCGCGCGGATTCGGCGTCGGTCCCCATCATCGCCATGACGGCGGACGCCTTTGCCGAGGACATTCAGCGTTGTCTGGAATGCGGCATGAACGCGCATATCGCAAAGCCCATCGACGTGGCTGAATTGACCCGTCTGCTGAAAAAGCATTCGCGCAAAGTATAACAGCAAAAGAGGAACGGCCTGCTTTTGAGCAGGCCGTTCCTCTTTTGGTCTTTTTTCCTCTTTCATCCCGCCGAGAAAATCCTGGTAAATGCCGGGGACGGAATCCGGGATCAGCATCGCGCCCACACACTTTTTGTAAAACTCCTGCGGGCCCACGCCGCCGATGACTGCATAGGCGTAGCCCTCCGCACGCATGGCCGCGAGGCTACGCAGCAGCAGCGCCCGGCCGATGCCGCCGCCCTGCTCTTCGTCCAGCACGCGTGTAGGGCCGAAGAAATCCGGAGCCGTCGCATCATAACAGGCATAACCCAGGATTTTTTTGCCCCGCGTGGCGATGAAGCACGAAACAGCCGGGCGGGCAAAGCACACGTCGCACTCCCCTGCTGCGGAAAGGCCGGAGTGCTCCTTCACCCATTCCACCACACGAAATTTATCCGGCGCCATTGCGCGGCGGATCTGTACGCTCTCATCCCGAGGGCACGCCGTCTGCGCATCTTCAGGCAGGTCGTATAATTTCACCAGCATATCAGGCATTTTTATTTTCTCCTTTTTCTGTATTCAATGTTTCCAGCGCCAGAAGCGCTGCGCCTGCGGCGGCGTCGCTTTTGGGTTCCGCCAGCCGCATGCCCGGAAATCGCATCCGAAGCAGCGCCGCCGTACCCTCGCGCACCGCTTTGTCCCGCAGCAGAATGCTGCCCGTCAGCGCCAGCACCCCGTCCTCCATATGCAGAGCGCGGGCTACCGGCTCCACCAGCAGCGCCAGCTCGCGGCATGCTTTTTCCACCACCGCTTTCGCGGCCTCGTCCCCGGCTTCATACGCCCGGGCAACCAGCGGAGCCAGCGCCGCAATCTGTTTTTTGTCTGTTTGCGGGTCATAAGTAAACTGCACCAGGCCGCCGACGTCAACCACCTTCAGCTGTGCAAACACCAGGTCCGTGAGCAGCGTCCGCGGCCCACGGCCGTCCTGCGCCCGCACAACGGCCGCCAGAGCGTCTCTGCCGAGCGCATAGCCGCTGCCCTCGTCGTCGATTTTATGCCCGTAGCCGCCGCTTCGGGCTGTTTTACCCGCTGCATCCCTGCCAAAACAAATGGACCCGGTGCCCGCGATAAGCACCATGCCGCAGGGTGCGCCCAGCGCGCCTGCCAGCGCGGTTTCCTGGTCTCCTGTCAAAAGAAGCGCGCCCCGGTATCCGCACCGG
>ERZ773109.1325-NODE-1325-length-14574-cov-14.009298_pt1 | contig 14574 bp, 20 predicted proteins | sample MGYA00580569_ERZ773109 | MGnify/ENA primary metagenome ERZ773109 (study PRJEB29015, sample SAMEA2737852) | human gut metagenome | biome: human gut; feature: human-associated habitat; material: faeces | place: China | collected 2012 ...
GTAAAGTACTGATACTCAGTGTGAATGCTTATCGCATAAAGTGAAGCTCTATCGGCTCGCCATTTTTGGGGGTATAGCCACCCCTCACACATATAGTGTTTACTGATAGTTTCTTTGTTTTCATATTATGTTAAATTTATACCTTACTTGCATATTACTTGCATTCTTGCTTTTTTGCAAGCAAATCCATTAGCTGCTTGATTTGAGCATCCTTTCTCTCTACTTGCTTACGCAGGTCTGCCACTTGTTCACGCAGCAGATAGATTTCGCTCTCTGAGAAGTCTCCAACTATCTGTTTGTTATGGTGGGCGTTCTCTTCGTTTACCATATTTACATTAGGCTCACGTTTACCGAATACCCAATCATTAGGGCATACTGCTGATTTCTCATCGAACATTTCGCCATTCGAGTTTTCTAGCCATTCCTTCCTTACGCCAAGATGAAAACATATCTTTTGTACGTCAGTCTTTGTGTAATTGTTGCTTGCCATTTTCTTTTGGAGGTTTGACTGGTCTATATTGACTAGTTTGGCAAACTGCCTCATAGACTTACATCGACTAATATCGTACAGTTTCTTTAAATTTGTAGTGATGTCGCTCATAATTCTTAATTTTTGTAATAAAACATATAAGTAAACCTCACTTATTGCAAAGAAAGGTTAAAATACCACATATAACCACAACTTTTTGAGGAAAAGTTTGGCGGTTTGAGGTAAAATGTGTACCTTTGCAATCGTTAATCGGAACAATCCGAAAGACGAATAAAAGGTGGGACGGAGTGTAAACCCAGTCCAAGCTATTAAATCCACTGCAAAGATAATGGTTTTACTTCATTCCACCAAACTTTTTTGGTTAAATATAGTTATCTGAGGAAAAGTAATGAAGATAGAATATAATCAGGAAGATGTTCGTCGGAGAGTTATGGAGATTATTGACGCAGGGAAATACAAGACAACAAGGGAGTTTGCTACTTCTGTTGGTATTGACTGCTCTAATCTGTATAAGATGCTGAAAGGTCAGCAGAACTTCACGAAAGCCACAATGATGGTTATATGTGAGGCTACGGGTGTAAACCTACAGTGGCTCGCTTACGGAAAAGGTGAAAGCCAGATTCAATGCGATGCAAATCTTGACGATGTGACTCTTTTGCGAATTGAAAAGGCGAGACTCGAAGAACGAGTACAATGCCTAGAAAACGAAAAAGCATTTCTGCAAAGAATGCTTGAAAAGTAATAGGAGAATAATAAAATGGCAACACCGAAGAAGAAAGTAGTGGTCGAAAAGATTGCTAAGAAATGGCTATCGACTGATGAAGCTGCATCATACATAGGTATGGGAAAGTCATTCATCGTTGAGTTGAGAAAGAGCGGAAAGCTACCACACTGCATGATAGGTCACTCTGCATTCTTCCTCGCAAGCGATATAGATAATCTGCTTGAAAGCCATCGTGTGTATTAATGAAGTTTTGTTTCATACTTACCAAGCGTGGTATATGGGCGAGTAAATGCTGATTCGTTTGTGCTCGCCCAATATGGTTTCGTAGCTCAGTTGGTCAGAGCGGTCGGCTGTTAACCGATAGGTCGCAGGTTCGAGTCCTGCCGTTACCGCAATTCTTTTAGAATCAGATTATCACTAGAAGTGATGAAACTGAAAGCTAGAGAAGAGTTCTTTGATATATTGACGCACAGAATAGTATGCGTGGAAAAGAAGTAGCCGGAGAGCATCGATGGATGCCGTGACCTGGCGAAAAGGACGCACGACATACGAAAAACTAGTCAGTAACAGATATTACATAGACTATACCGATGAACTATGTTGAAACATCAGCACAAGCAAAGGGCATAATATAGGTCTGTATCGTTTGCTATGTAGTATTCTAGTCGAAGTATGTATTATTGCCATCTTACGTGTAAGATATTTATAATATGTATGGAGTGTCAACGGAACGTCAATGCTAGCTGTATCGGGAATACGGAAACGATTAATATCGTGGCATTCACAAACGACAGAAAGTTCCATAGTTTTAGATACATAAAACACAAGGTATGGTGTAAGTGGTATTCTTGCTCAATACTTTAATTAAATAATAACAAAGAGATATTTGGTGCAATCGGAAGCACGTCATATAACTAGAAGATACCGTTCTTATCGTATGGAAATATTGGTTCGAATCCGATAGTATCTCCAATAAGTTTCTGAATTGTTTTGGTGAGATTGCAAGAACTCAGCGAAACTGAAAATCGATTTTAACATAAATAAATGCAGCTCGTCTGTGAAGATAGGCTGCACATCGCAGGTTGGAGCAGTTGGTAGCTCGCTAGGTTCATATCCTAGAGGTCGCCAGTTCGAGTCTGGCACTCTGCACCATTATATTTTTTAGGTGATACAAAATAAGGTTTATTAGTTTTTAGTTATTATCGAAAGGCATATTGTTCGTGAGAATAGCATGCCTTTTAAAATGGTTCTATGGTGTAACGGTAGCACAAGAGATTTTGGTTCTCTTAGAGATTGTTCGAGTCAGTCTAGAACTACTGCACTTTTTTCATCGATGTACTTCTGTTTGTGAAAGTAGTAGTGCTTTATTTATTATAGACGTTTTTTAGGCGTTTTTTATTTATTATTTTAATATCTTATTTCTCAACCGCTTGTGATAAGTCGTTGAGTTATGCCATTAAAGCAATTAGGTAATGCGCTACATACGCAGATTTAATGCTCCGACCAGTATGTAGAGAAGATGGCTCGATACCATCTAATGGCGCATTTTTACTTTGTCATATAGAAATGATTAAATTTTAAAATTAAGCTGTTTCCCCTTGGCGGTCAGATTATTAAGTTAGTCTGCCGCCAAGGTTTTAACAAAAAAAGAAAGATGAAAGTAATATATAGTATAAAGGTTCACCGTGACAACTTGAAAACGCTGCAAGGTCTGAAATGTTTGCAGTCTGTTGACGTTGGTGAAGATGGAACGTCAATTACTTGTCAGTTCAAAGACAACAAGACTAGAGGTTGTCTGATTGCTCATACAAATGATTGGCTTGTTGAGTTTGCTACTGGCGAATGGCAGAAGTTTGGCGATTCTGCTTATCATCAACTAGTTTGGAATCCGAGCAACTTTTCTAAAGAATATTAGCTATGGCTGCTGCTAGGGTTGTTCAACACAAGTACACATCGAAAGATGGTACTGAGTACGATAGTAAAGAAGAATATCTGTATCACCAAATTCTTCTTGCTGATAAACGAGTTTCTTGTATTCACAGACAAGTAAAACTCAGTATATTCAAATCCCTTTATATGCTTGTGCCGAAACAACTCAAAACAAAGATTCGGTACGATAAAAGACTGATGGTTAGCGGTCATAGCTATAAACCAGACTTCATATTTTGGGAATATAAAAAGTTGATTGTATGTGATGTGAAATCAAAGTACACTCATTCTCTCAGGGAGTTCAGAATAACTGCCAAGGGGTGTATCAATAAGATTGTTGCACACAACAAGAAACGTCATAATGGTGAGCCGTTTGTGGTTTTTCGTGAAGCTATCCATATCAAGAAAAATGAATGGAAGATAATCGACTATCCACCTGACGGAAATAGTTATTGTGAGATTTAATTTCATTCATAATTTAAAATTTAGTTAGTTGTTAAACCGCCCCTATGCCGACTAAGGTTGTCGTAGATAGGATGTGGAGTTGCTCTTTGGGCAAGAGCATGGATTGGGAACGCACCATAAGAGGAAATAAAACCTCTCGTAAGTTTGGCAGATGGTGTGCCTTTTGAAACCTCGGAAACGAAGCATCCTTTTAAAAACAGTTTAATATGAAACATACAGTTGATGATATTGAATTAAAGATAGAGCCTGAGTTCAGAATGCTTCATAATAGAGTAGGTGTATTTAATACACATTTTCAGAATTTTGGGCATTATAATATACCGAAAGCTCAACTAATTTTGGCTGACCCACCTTATAATCTCGGTGTTAATGCTTACGCAAGCAATCCATCTTGGTATAAAGACGGAGATAACAAAAATGGCGAGAGCGAACTTGCAGGAGAAGAGTTTTTCGATACTGACAAAGATTTCCGTCCTGCCGAGTTTATGCACTTCTGCTCTCAGATGTTACGACCAGAACCGAAAGAGAAGGGCAAAGCACCCTGCATGATTATCTTTTGCGGATGGGAACAGCAGTTTTATTACAAGGAATTAGGTGAGAGGTACGGCTTCAAGGGTTGCATCCCTTTGGTGTTCAGAAAGAATTATTCTGCACAGGTCTTGAAAGCCAATATGAAGGTTGTTGGCAACTGTGAATATGGTCTGATACTCTATCGTGACAAGCTGCCTAAGTTTAATAATCACGGAGAAATGGTTATGAACTGCATGGAATTTCCGAGAGATTTAGGTATGCCACGTAGTCACCCGACACAGAAACCTATTCCACTTCTGAAAAAGCTGATAGGGTTATTTACTGACCCTGATGATGTTGTTATTGACCCTACAGCAGGTAGTTGCAGTAGTATCGTTGCAGCAGCATCAATGCAGAGAAAGGCTTATGGCTTTGAAATCAAGAAACAAATCTTATTCACAAGGTGTAGATAATGTAAAGAGATACATAAGCAATGATATGTTTGAGGTATCTCCGCAGCTTGAAAAGCGAAAGCAATACACACAAGCAAGTTTATTCTAATTTTGCACATACATGATAGAGTTAAATAGAATATACAACGAGGATTGTCTGGTTGGAATGGCGAAGATTCCAGATGCAAGCATAGATTGTATTATCTGTGATTTGCCGTATGGCACGACCAAGAATGCATGGGATAGCGTTATCCCTCTTAATGACCTTTGGACTCATTATAACAGAATAATCAAAGAAAACGGTGCGATAATTTTGTTTTCTCAAATGCCTTTTGCTGCCGTCCTCGCCTGTAGCAACTTGAATGATTTTAAGTACGAAATTGTATGGCAAAAAGAAAATGCTACTGGATTCTTAAATAGTAATTTTGCTCCTATGAAGATTCATGAAAATATTTTGGTATTTTCTAAATCTAGTGCTTGTTTTGTAAAAGATAAGAATTTGGCGATGATATACAATCCTCAGATGATACATGGTTGCAAGCCTTATATAAGTAATAAGACTGGAATATCATCCACAAATTACGACTACAAACATTCCAAGCCAATTACAACCATCAACAATGGAGAACGTTTTCCAAACGATATTATATTTTTCAAACGAGATAAAGAGAAGATTCACCCTACACAGAAGCCAGTGGATTTAATTCGTTATCTCGTTAGGACTTATACCAATGTGGGGGGGTGCGTTCTTGATAACTGTATGGGCAGTGGCACTACTGCTATTGCCTGTATCAGGGAGAAGCGGAACTTCATCGGCTTTGAACTGAACAAAGAATATTACGACAAGGCTTGTAAGCGCATTCAGCTTGAAATGGCGCAGCCGAGCCTGTTTTGATTAGTGGGTATATAACTTTTCATTTGCCCTTATATATATGCAATTCACGTGAATCGGTGTGGTGGAACTTGCGTGATGTTCACTATGTAATAGTCTGAGCACTGCACCGATTATTCTTTGGATTTTTTCTTTCATAACCGTGTAGCCCACACCGATGATAGTGTTCCTTGGGCAAGAACGATAATGGTGTACTGCTAGAAATAGTGGTACTATTGAAATCTGGTAGCTATCATCGGTAACTGGAGATTGTGACCGTAGCGTATGGCAAAGTACGGAACATACAAGAAATTAGGAGGCAGAACCCACAAAAATAAAAAACTCTTATTATGACTGCTGACCGAAATCCAATGGGATGTTGCCAACCGATGAGGTTCGATTCCTCAAATCTCCACTTCTTTAGAATAGGTCAATGTTTAACGAGCCAAGGCAGTTCCGACCGACCATCGGGAAATAGTCAATACAATTCTTGTAGGATTCATCACTTAAATTTTACCAACTGCCGAGGCTCTTTTTTACAAAGTACTGGAGGTGTGTAATGGCGAGATTAACACTTGAAGAATTAAAGAAAGACCCATTGACAAGAGGCGATTTTGAACGCATGAAAATTATGGGGCTAGACGCAAACGAGCCTTGGGCGTTAGTTTGTAAGATATTGGATTTTTGTGATGATGGTTACTTTAATATGAGAGCATTAAATATGTTCTCCATATATGTAACTGGCTACTTCGATTGTTATCGTAGATTAAATTCTGAAAAGATAGAAAAGTTAAAAAAAGACTTTTGAATTATGAAAGGTATGTATTATATATGCTATCTTGTTGCTATGCTTATTCTTGTAGTTGCTGCTGAGATAATCAACTTCGCAAGCAAGACTGTATGCGGCAAGAAAGTTATCAAATGTTTTGATTTATGAGTATAATTTTATTTGCGTTTGCTGCAACAGCTCTTATGTTCGCAGTTGTTGGCGCAATAGCGAGGATGCTAGGTCTGGATAAAGAAGATTAGCAAAATGAAAAGCGAATCAAGGCGCAGTCAGCTCGACCACGAAAGATATATGAGAAATCGTGAAGAAAGACTGCAAAAGCAAAGAGATTATTACAGAGATAATACTGAACTTTGCAAGGCTAGCGTAAAGCGATGCAAAAAGAAAAGAGTAGAAAGAGAAAGATTATTATTGTTTAATTAATTTAAATATGTAGATAATTATGGCAAAAGACAAAATTAAGTTGGTTTTCGAGATTGACCGTTTTAAGGTTATCGGTTGTGTCGCACATAACTGTGAGACAAAGGAAGAGTACGATGAATTGGTGAAAATCATCAATGGTACTGATGAGGTTGTTCGCAATGACAAAGAAATTGAGAAGACAAACTGTGTACTGATTCTCGACCAGTTGTTGCACAACAACGAGAATTTGGCTCTTCGCAAACGCCTGGAGAGCGAGAATGAAACACTTCACAATGGCGAAGGTGACGGTGATGGTGACAGCAACGTAAAGTGCATCGAAATCAAAGGCGAGGTTGCCAAAGAACTCTTTGATAAGATTGCTTCTTTGGCTGATAATGGAAAGGATGGTGAGTAATGAGAGCAAGAACAGCATCTTGGTATGAGACTAGAATCAAGTACCAAAAGACGATGGAGGATGGCTCGGAAAAAGTAGTCAACGAACTTTATGTTGTTGATGCACTTTCTTGCACCGAGGCAGAAACATCTGTCATTGAAGAAATGAGTTGCTATATTAGTGGCGATTCTGCCGTTACAAGCGCAAAGAAAACCAACTATGGCGAGATTTTCTTCTCTGACTTGGATGATGATGATAAGTGGTACAAGGCAAAACTCCAGTTTATCACTATTGATGAGAAATCCCAAAAAGAGAAGCGTTCTAACGTAACTTATCTGGTTCAGGCTAAGTCGTTGGCACGTGCTCTTCGATATATTGATGAGGTAATGGGGAAAACAATGATTGATTACGACATCGTAGGTCTCAACGAAACAAAGGTCTTCGATGTATTCGAACATCACGCTCCATCTTCCGAAAACAAAGAGGAAAAGAATGAGTAAAATCGACAAACTTATAGCATCTATGCCGTCAAAAATGGCTAATGCAGTAATCCATCAACGCAAGTTACATGCTTGTTTGATGGAACTTACTGCAAACAAGTCAAGAGAAGTGGCGGCTAGAGCTATTTTTCTGAATTACCAAGATGGTGATGGCAGAAAGTTAGGTACGATTCCACATTATTACGAAAGACCTACAACTACTGGTTCGGTAATGGTGGAAACGTACTTTAGTTATATTGATAGAGTTCACTAATTTTAAAATCTATACAAATGGATATAGAACAGTTAAATAAAACGCCTCATAATCAGATTTGCGACTTGGCAAGGGATAAGTTTATTGAGGTGTACAATCAGAAGTTCGGAGATGGTGGAGAAGTGTTCTTTGAAGAACAGAAGGCTCTGTTTAATAATGAGCTTCTCAACGGCTCATTTAAGGGTTATCTCGAAAAAGCTACATCGTTGAATATTCACGATGCCTTCATGAACTTGGCGATTAACGGATTGTCGCTAGAAAAAGGAACTGCAACACTCTGTTACCTTATGGGTTATAGCAACTACGACAAGAATACCAGACAATCAACTTATACGGCTAAGATTACATATACAGGATATGGTGAGATTCTTCTTCGTCAAAGAGCTGGACAGATTCTTCGTTGTGACAACCCTGTAGTGGTATATGATTGCGATGATTTCCGCTTCGGTGAGCGTGACGGTCATAAATTTGTTGATTATGTGAAGACTTATCCACGACCAGCAAATTCATATATCGTTGCTTGTTATGTAAAGATTATCCTTCCAAACAATTCATACGATTACTTCGTTCTTGACCGCGAAGGTATCGACAGATTGCGTGAATATTCTGCTAAATTTGGCGGTCAAGACCATAAGGCTAACGCTCTTTATGGCGGTAATTATGTTGGTAATGATGGCAGAACGTACTTCAAGGATATTGATACAGGATTCCTTATCTCTAAGACTTGTAAGCATGCTTTTAAGACTTATCCTAAGTTACCTGTCGGTCTTGGCGGTATGTTGCAAGCTGATGTTGACAGCCAACCTCAACAACAGCAACAACAAGAAGCTTTTGGTGCTTCGCAAACTGAGACACAGAAAAATGGTGTTAAGGCAAAGGTTGACGATGATTCTCCATTTTAATTTATAAAGTATGGCTGAAAATACAGAATTGCAGTTGGTACAACAACAAGCCAACAATATTACAAGACAGATTGCAACGCTCAAATCCGATACAGAAAATGCGGTGCAAGCTAACAGAAAGTCTTATGAGGCATGTGTTCAGGCAGGTGAATCTCTTCTGTCTGATATTAGTGCGTCTGGTATGAATGATGCTCTTGACGAGAAAGCTGCTGAATTTATCAAGAAGGCTAAACTGACAGAGAAAGCAATGACGGAGAAACGTAAGGGTGTTACCCAAGTGTTCGATATTGTCCGTAAAGGATTTACGATGATGGAGAGCCTTATCTCTGCCAAGAATACAGATTCTGTTGTCTATAAGATTCAGGAAAAGCGCAATGAGTATGCTGCCTACAAGCTAGAACAGCAGCGTAAGGCTGAGCAGGAACGCCTGCGCCAGGAGCGTATCAAAGAGGCTAAGATTAAGTTGAAGACTGATACTATTGATACGCTCAACAATCTTCTTACTGAGCATTCTTCTGCTGCTATCAACTCACTTAATAATACGTTCTCTCTTCTTACCCTTGATAACAAGGATGAAGTTAAGAAACGTATTACAGAGTGTTCTGATGTTCTTGACCTCGGACATCTGTTCGTTAATAACAAGCCTTCATACTCTTCTGAAATTGAAGAGAATGACGCAAAGGATATTATGAACGGCGCGTACAAGGAAATTTCCGCATCATTGCTTGCGTCTTATAAGCAGACTGTCACTGCTACACGTGAAGAACTTCTTATGAAGTTTGATTCTAAGATTGCTGAACTTCTTGAAATCAAGAAGGCAGAAGAGGAACGCAAACGTAAGGAAGAGGAAGCACGTAAGGCAGAGGAGAAACGCAAACGCAAGGAAGAGGAAGCACGCAAGGCTGCCGAGGAAGAGCGCAAAAAGCAAGAAGAAATCCAACGCATCAAAGATGAGGAGGAACGCAAGCGCAAGGAGGCAGAACTGAAAGCTGCCGAAGAAGAACGCAAACGCAAGGAGGCAGAACTGAAAGCTGCCGAAGAAGAACGCAAACGCAAGGAGGCAGAAGCTGCCGCTGCTGAGGCTGAACGTAAGGCTAAGGAAGAAGCTATCCGTAAGGCTGATGAAGCCGCCAAGGAAGAGCAACAACGCAAGCTTGCAGCAGAGCAAGAGAAACGTGATGCTGAAAACGCTGCACAACATGCTACTGCACAAGCTCAGTCACTCTTCGCTCAGACTTCTGTTGACAACACAAGTAAGCAGAAAATAAAGGTCACAAAACGTCTTGTCGTTACTGACAAAAACGCTTGGCTCGATATTATTCAGCAGTGGTGGACGATTGAGGGCTCTTCTATGTCACCTGACAAACTTGCTCCTAAGTTGGAGTTTATGCGCAAAGCTTGCGAGAAACATGCTAACAATGAGGAGGAGTATATCGTTTCCCCTTATATTAAATATGAGGATGAAGTAACAGCTAAGTAATATGGCAGAGCAACCGTTTGACCCTTATTATTCACGTGGTGAGGTTTCCAACTCAGACCTCACCGCATTGAAGTTCGCTCTTAACCCACAACTTAACTTCGTTAAGGAATCAGACAAGAAAAAGGCATTCCATCTTGGCACTCTCGTTGATGCTCTCGTTACCGAACCAGAAAAGTGTAATCATTATGCTATGACGGTTGATGATGAGAAATACACAGAGAAAGATTGGAAATGGGGATTAGACAGACTTGCGGTATTAAAGAAACAAGCAACAAAGGACAGATTTCTTGATTTTGTTTTGAAAAATGCGGTCGGTCAGAAAACATTCATCAATCCACACATGAAGATGGAATATCAAGGCTTCGAGTTTGAACTACCTGTGCGATGTAAATTCGACTGGTGGCTTGGCGAGTTTGGCGGTGACTTGAAGACTACCGCGGCTACGTCACAAGAACAATTTGAAGCTCAGATTGATTTCGTGGACTGGGATAGAAGCCGTGCATGGTATATGGACTTGACGCATAGCATTGACCCTAGATATGGAAATCAAGACTTTATCTTTGCAGTTTCAAAGACTAAGAAGAAAGTATTCTACAAAAAGATTGAACGTGGTGACGAGTTGTATTTGCGTGGTAGAGAGAAGGCTCTTGAATGGGCTTTCAGAATGTGGTGTTTATTATAATTATTATTATGTCAGATAAACCAAAATTATACGATTATCAAGAAGAGGGTGTACGCATGGAACTTGCTATGAAGCGTTGCATAAATGGGGATGATATGGGAACTGGCAAGACGGTTCAATCCATCGTTGCAATTGAACGTGCAAAAGCGACTCCTTGTTTAGTCATTTGCCCTGCTGCCCTCAAAGTCAATTGGGAACGTGAAATCAAGAAATTCACAAATCTTCGCCCGCTTATCCTTACGGATTCTGTAAACGCAACATACGGCTATCATCTTACTAAGATGGATTTGTATGATGTGGTTATATGCAATTACGAGTCTCTTGCTAAATATTTCGTTGTATCACTCGGAGAAAAGCCGTTAAAGCTTAAAAATTTCATTTTTAGGAATGAGGTCGATATTCTGAAATCGGTCATTATTGATGAGTCTGCAAGAGTTAAAGACCCAACGACAAGGCAGTCAAAAATAATAATGGGTATTTGTCAAGGCAAGGAATATATCTACGAGCTGACTGGTACGCCTGTGGTTAACCATGCTACTGATATGGCATGTCAGTTGGCTATTCTTGGTAGAATTGATGAATTTGGCGGATATGGCGAGTTCTGTAATAGATATGGAGAAAACGAGAATCTCGAAGAGCTTAATCAAAAGATTCACGAAACATGTTACTTCCGTAGGGAAAAGAAAGATGTGCTCAAAGATTTGCCTGAACTAACAAGAACAACAATTAGTGTTGCTCTTGATTCTGAAACACAAGAAGAGTATGATACTTGTCAGAAAGACTTGCTTACATTCCTTCTTGAATATAAGAATTGCTCTGAGGATGAAGCTAGAAAAAAGCTACGAATGAAGGCATTAGTTAAATTTATGAATCTTCGTTCTATATCTGGAAAGGGAAAGATGAAGGCAACAATCGAGTTTCTACATGATACGGAAGAACAGATAATTGTGTTCGCAGAACATCGTGACGTTGTTGATGCAATCAAAAAGGAGTTTCCCAATGAGGTATGTTCCGTTACTGGCTCTGATAATCAGCAGCAGAAGCAATGGGCTATTGACTCCTTCCAAGCTAAGAAAAAGAGAATAATCATCTGTTCCATTAAGGCTGCTGGTGTAGGATTAACTCTTACGGCTTCATCGAATGTCGTATTCACAGAGCTACCTTGGACGATGGCAGACTTATCTCAGTGTGAATGCCGTGCTTATCGTAACGGACAGAAGAATGCTGTTACATCGTGGATTCTGATGGGAATTAATACTATTGACAGTTATCTTTATAGCTTGATTATGAAGAAAGGTTCTATAGCATCAAAGGTTACTGGTGAGCAAGATTCCGCTATTAAGGATGTTGCCTACTTTGATGAGTTGGCTGATTTGGTTTTACAAAATTCTTTAAATAAAAAATAATGGAAATTCAAGGAAAAGTTATTGCCGTTTTACCTGAAAGAAGCGGCGTTTCTGCAAGAGGTGAGTGGAAATCTCAAACCTATGTAATAGAAACACAAGAGCAATATCCTAAGAAGATGGCTTTTGATGTTTTTGGAGCGGATAGAATTACTAGTTTTGGCATTCAGCTTGGTGAGGTTATTAACGTTAGCTTTGATATTGATGCACATGAATATCAAGGCAGATTTTTTAATCAGATTCGTGCTTGGAATGTTACTAAGATATCACAACAAGCTGCTGCACAAGGTGGTGGCTATGGTGGTAATGTTCAGTCTAGCGCACAAGCAGCACAACAAGCTATGGCAAGTTCTGCTAATGCTGCTGGCGCGGCAAACCCGACGAATCAGCAAAATCTGTTTCCACCTGCACAGCAGCCAGCACAGCCACAAGGGAACTCTGATGACCTTCCCTTCTAGTGTAGAATTAATCAAGCGAGCATTCAACGCTTATGTGGTTCAATCTGAAAAATGTGTTTGAACTAGAAAAGTTTAGAGCAAAAGTAACCGAGTTGGAGACCAAAGGTGCTATGGTAGAACTGAAAGAGAAGCGTGGGCGTTCCTTAAATCAGAATGCCTACCTTCATTTACTTCTATCAGCCTTTGCGCTTCAATACGGCTACACTCTAGACGAAGTTAAGACACATTACTATAAACTGGTAGTGAACAAAGATATATTCCTCAGAGAAGGGATTGATAAATTTACAGGAGAATGCTATAAGTATCTTCGTTCTTCTGCTGACCTTACGAAAGACGAAATGAGTAAATCAATTTCTGATTTCAAATTGTGGGCAAAAGAAGAGGCTGGTTTTGATTTTCCCGACTCTGATGAATATATCGCACTACTGCATATTCAGCATGATATTCAGAAAAACGAGCAATACTTGCAGTAGTATTGTGTAACATACAATTTTAAATACAATGGATTCTTTTAAGATTAGCAAAGAACAATATTGTGATTTAATGAAACTTGATAGGACAAATGCCGTAAACTTGTTTGTTTATCTTCTAGCAAATGCAGACGATAACGGAACATTGATTGTTAGCATCCGCAAGATTTCGAGTGAACTATGTATTGGAGTGCAAACCGTAAGAACGTTGCTTAAACATTGGTATATAACACACATACTAACACACCAAGTAACACACCAAGGTAGCGTAATAACTATTTGTGATATAAAAAGTTACAAAGGTAGGAAACGTGCCGCTAACACATCAAGTAACACACTTGCTAACACACAAAAAACTATCGAGGAACGAAAGAAATATTTCGCAGAAAGTTTGAAACCTTACCTCGAAGAGTACGGAAAGGATATGCTGAATGATTTCTATCGGTACTGGACGGAAATGAATAATGGTGGAAAAAAAATGCGGTTTGAAATGGAGAAAGTATTTCAAATTGCAAGCAGATTGGTTACGTGGAACAATAACAACAAATATCATTATAAGAAAGTCAACAATCTTCCTGTTGGTATGAATTTACAGAATAGTAAAAATAAAGATTATACAAAAGGACTAGATAGATGGAACAAATAGATGGCGAATATTTCAAGAACCTTGTATCTCAGATTCGAGATACTGGTTATCCGCAAGAAATTGACAGAGTACAAATAAGCATTCCTAATGCAGAGAAACGTTTGCGTGGAGGCTTGCAATATGTAGTCAATATGAAGTCTGGATGCAATGCAGAATGGAACGAACACAATTACCGCCCTATTGTTGATTGGATGACAGACAACAAAGGTAAGGGATTGTTGATGTTCGGCGGTTGCGGATTAGGCAAGTCGGTAATCGGAATGTATATCCTTCCTCTTCTTATTAAAGATGTACATAAAAAGGTGGTAAACATCTTTAGCGCACAAGAGTTGAACCAAAAGATTGATGAAATTCTCAAACTTCATATTATCTATATTGATGATATTGGTACAGAGGATAATCTTAACTCTTATGGCAACAAGCGTATGCCATTTGCTGAACTTTGTGACGTTGCTGAAAAGAAGGGAAAATTGCTTATCCTTACAACAAACCTCAGTATTGATGAGCTTACTCAGAGATATGGAGATAGAGTTGTGGATAGACTGATAGCAACAACAAAAGCAGTTCCTTTTACAGGTGATTCTTTAAGAAAATGATTATGGCGGACGTAAGTAAAATGGCAGAGGATTGGTGTATCGAGCATCCTGATGCATCCAAGAAAGAAATATGGTTAGCTGGTTATTGGAAATCTACCGATAACAGGTGCAACCGAACCAAGTAAATTTTAGAATTGAAAACGAATTAATATATAGATAA
>ERZ773109.1328-NODE-1328-length-14539-cov-19.659072_pt1 | contig 14539 bp, 11 predicted proteins | sample MGYA00580569_ERZ773109 | MGnify/ENA primary metagenome ERZ773109 (study PRJEB29015, sample SAMEA2737852) | human gut metagenome | biome: human gut; feature: human-associated habitat; material: faeces | place: China | collected 2012 ...
GTTGGATATAGTCTGGAAAGAGATTTGATGAAAGGAAAGGAGGATGGCAGACTTTTACCAAATAAAAATTATCAGCGCAATATTCATTCCCTGTTAGGACAGATTGTTTATGAGTTGGATCATAAGAACTCCATGAATTTCAACTGGCGTGAGACTTGGACGGAAAAAGACAGCGGTGGGAATAAATACAATAAATTCCTGCCTGAAATAGTATTTATGCACGATTTTGATAGAAATACCATGGCTTATGCAAAAGTAGGGAAATCATTTATGCTTCCCACCTTCTCCCAGCTTTATGGTGATGGAAAACACATTGTGGGAAAACGGGACTTGAAGCCGCAGCATGGCATACATTATGAGGCCGGCTTCAAAAAGAATATCGGCAGTCAGTCCTGGCGCTTTGATGTATTCCACTATAAGATCAAGGACAGCTTGGAAGCCAAATATATTCAAAATTCTCTTGATATTGAATATGCCAATGAGGATATCAGAAATACAGGCGTAGAACTGGACTGGCAAATGAAACCTAGTGACCGGTTCTTCTATCATGTAGGAGTGACTTACAGCCATCCCGAGAAACAGGAGACCAATGTAGATACCAAAACTAAGGCAGTTAGCAAAGGAGGCTGGCATGACTATTATGGAAAAATCCAGTTGAATACAGGATTTACTGCGAAGTCAGGGAAACTGACAACTTCTTTTGAAATGAATTATTTAGGTAAACGGACCAGGGATTATGCCAATAAAGATACCGTAGGCATTTACCCATCTATGAAAGCACAGGTACTGAGTGATCTTAATTTTTCCTACCAAGCTAATGAAAACAGCCGTTTCTTCCTGAATATCGATAATCTGTTCAACCGGCATGACATTATTTCTACGTCCAGTTCAACCTTCTATGATTTGGGACGAAATTATATGCTTGGGTATGAGTATAAATTCTAATTTTATCTTTCCCGGAAAGGCACCGGACTTAACGATAGAGCAAAAGACGGTGCCTTTTATTTTTCTTTAATGAGAGAAGGCAGAATCTTATGAATCAGAAAAGAAAGGTTTTCACAATTTTATCAGCTTTAACATTGGCAGGAACATGGGGAGCCACTGCCTGGGCGCAGGGGGAAGTGTATACATTGAATCCGGTAGTGGTAACGGCGCAGAGAGTGGAAAAGAAAGATCTGGATACACCGGCCAATGTAGAAGTGGTAACTGCTAAAGATATTGAGGAAAAAGGATACAAGAATGCATTTGATGCTATTCAGTCCCAGCTGGGCGTAGAGAGTACGGGATATGGCGACGCCGGTCAGGACTTCGGGCTAAGCTCCGGACGCACGGTGGTACGTGGCTTTGACCGGGGAACGCTGGTTATGGTGAATGGAATCCCCATGAATCTCGCCGGGTATAATTCTTTAAAAGGAATTCCTGAGGAGATGATTGAGAAGGTAGAAGTAGTCAAAGGTGCTGCCGGAACCCTGTATGGCGCTGAGGCGATGGGAGGACTGGTGAATATTATTACAAAGACTCCGGAAGAGGGGAAAGAGCATGTGACTGTGAAAGGAACAGCAGGCAATTATTATAATGATTACGGTATTATGTATACAGGACCACGCATGATTGTTGATTTAAAACGTTCCTTTGACGATCGCCGTACCCATAGCAATGATTATGGGGCTGGCTCTGATACAGACTGGTGGGTTGGAAAGGGCCAGTCCAATCAGGCGGCCATTGCTGCGAAATTAACGGATGATATTGGCTTTAATATGATGTATCAGGAAGGTGATATCACCAGAGGCGGTCATAAATATGGAAAGACAGCCAAAGCATCCAAAGATTATAATTATGTGTATGACGACAAAAGAATGACTGCTGGTTTTAATTATGCAGGAAAAGATAATGGCGTGAAGGCTGTCCTTGGTTATAATTATCGTTCTGTCAGGGGAACAGATCGTCTCAAAAATGAGAGAGTCGATTCTTCGGCCAATCTATCCAGCTATATTGGTGATATCCAGAAAACATGGGAGTTTGGGGAAGACAGTCTGACTGCCGGATATACATTTAAAAGGGAAAACTATGAAAATGTAGTGAGGGATAATCAGAATGTGCACCGAATGAACCACGCTTTGTATTTGTCTTATACAGATGTATTTTCTCCTAAATTCAGCGCCACCATTGGCTTAAGAGGGGAGCGTATTCTGGATCCATTTAAAAATCAGAATGTATTTACGCCGCAGATACAGACCCTGTATAAAATCAATGATTCCACTTCATGGTATATTGACGTGGGCAGAGGATTCCAGATGCCTTCATTCAGTTCCATTTTTTACAGAAAGCCTGGTTCCAAAGGGCTGAATCCCCAAAATCTTAAACCGGAAAAAGGGTGGACTTATGAAACAGGGATAAAGAAAGAGTTTAATGATAATCAGAGCTTCAAAGTTTCCATCTATTACATGGATTTCAAGAATAAATTTGGATGGAGTAATGTTGATCCTAAAACAGGACTGCAGTATGCGGAAAATAAGGGAAATTTCAGAAATACAGGGGTAGAGTTTGCCTATGAGCAGAAGCTGAATCCTCACTGGGACTATGCATTGGGATTTGGATTCAGCAATCCGGAAATCAAGGATGTGAGTCAGAAGAATGCCCATTGGATCCAGGATTCTTCCAGAATTGACGGAGTCATGAGTCTGACATACCGCTCTGACAAGGTACGGAGCACGTTATCCTGGAAATATCTTGGCGATAGAGAAGATTATACATCCCGTCCGTCCAAAGATAAACAGATTCCCAGTCTTTCCCGAGTCACATGGAATACTATCTACGATGTGACGAAGAATGATTCTGTCACGGTTACACTGAATAATCTTTTTGACCATAAGAACTATTCCAATAGATATGGTAATTTGGATCTGCCCTATAACTGGAGAATTTCATATTCCCATAAATTCTAATGAGAACGGACTGCAAAAAAGGCAGCTTTGAAGTCCGTTTTTTGAATAGAATCGTTATGAGTCAGGCTGTGCAGGGGGAGATTTTTTGAAGCGGTTCTTATTTTGGCTCTTTTCTTTTCTTTTTTGTTCCATTCTCCTTTCCGGCTGTGGGAAAATACAGCCGGAAAGCCCAATGCGGCAGGTGGTGGATGATTCGGGTCAGTCTTTGTCTCTCCCCAGCCATCCCTCCCGTATTGTGTCTCTTACCTATGGCACCGATGAGATCCTTCTGGGTCTGGTAGATACGTCAAGGGTGACAGCTCTCTCCCGATATGCTGGGAATCCGGATATTTCCTTTGTGACGAAGGAGGAGGCTGAGGCCGTGGGGAGGAAGGTGGACATGAATGCAGAGTCCATTATGGCCCTGAAGCCGGACCTGGTTATCGTCTCAACAGCGGTGTCTCCCCAGGTGGTCAGTCTTCTACGGCAGTCCGGCATTCCGGTGTATGTGTCCCTGGTTGCGGTAAGCTGGGATGAAATGGAAGAAAAGGTCAGAGGAGTGGCCAGGGCAGTGAACGAGGAAGCCGGCGGTGAAGCCATGGTACAGGATATGGAAAATAAAAAAGCGAAGCTTGAGGAAAAACTTTCCGCCATAGGTCCTTCGGATGAGCGGTGTGCCCTGGGACTTTCTTTCAGGGGAATCCTGGGAAAGAAGGGCACCCTTTTCAGTGAGGTGCTGGCCATGGCCCACGTGAAGGATGGTGCGGCCCGGTATGATGTACCGAAGGGGACCAATGCCTATCTTTCCATGGAAATCCTGCCGGAAATCAATCCTGATGTGATTCTTATGCCCGTATGGAAGGTGAAAACCGGGGACGATGAGACAGTCTTTGCCCGGGAAATCATGGAAAATCCGGCTTACCGGGATGTAAAGGCTGTTAAGAACGGAAAGCTGGTACCTTTCCCGGAAAAGTACAAGTATGTCATGAGCCAGCATATAACCGATGCCATAGAGGCCAGTGCCCGGGCGGTGTATCCGGAGCTATTTGACAAGGATTCCCACTGATGGCAGGCGTCTGATTTCATATAAGGGAGAAGCAGAATGGCAGTGAAACTGATCTATTTGACAAATGTGGACCGCCGGTATTTCATGATGAGCCGGGCCATGGAGTCCCTGCAGAAGGAGGGCCGGCTTTCCGAAAGCTGCCGGACGCTGAAGGTGAAAGATGACAGCCGTTTTGCTTCCTATGCGCCTCTTCTTGAGGGAGCTTCCCTGGTGATGATCAAGTTCATGGGAAATACGATTCGCACGAAATTCTGGCAGCAGTGCCTTGCCTTTTTAGAGGGCCGTGGGATTCCCTATTACATGGATGCAGCCGGTTCGGCGGAGGAAGAATGCGGGAAGTGGATAGGGAAAGAGGAAATAGAAGTCATCAAAAAGTACAGCTTTTATGGTGGACTGGAAAATTATAGGAATTTATGGCTCTATGGCGCTTTCCTCTTTGAGACTTCCCCGGTAAAGCCACCGAATCCCAGTCCCCTCTGCTGGGCGGGACTCTACCATTTTGGCATGAAAGACAGGTATATGACGGATCTTTCTTCCTATAGGGAGAGATTCTGCAAGGTGGAAAGGCCTACCGCCGGCTTTCTTTTTTATCGGGATGAATGGATCTGGGGAGATACAAAATACCAGGATGCTTTCATTGAGGAGGCAGAGCGGCAGGGGCTTAATGTCATTCCTGTTTTCACTAACGGTCTTCCAGATACGAAACTGGGTATGCCATCCCTTGATGAAGTATTTCATCGGTATTTTATGAAAGATGGAAAGCCTGTGATTGACTGCCTGGTGAATGTAATGAAATTTTCATTCACCACATCCGGCTCCATATCCCGCGAGGTGCTCCATGAAATGGGAATTCCTGTGCTGCAGTGCTATTCCCTGCTTATGCCGGAGGAGGAGTGGAAAAAATCAACGGAAGGCATGAATGCCATGGAAGTGTCCATCAGTGTTTCCATGCCTGAATTTGACGGCATTATCCACGGGGTGCCCATAGCGGCCAAGCATGTGAAGAAAACAGGAGAGGTGGAATACCTGCCTTTGAAAGAACGGATAGCTGCCATGGCAGCAAAGGCCGGTGCTTGGGCCAGGCTTCACAGGAAGAGAAATGAAGACAAGAAAATTGCCATTATTTTTCACAACTATCCGCCTAAGAATTCCAATATCGGTAGTGCCTTCGGCCTTGACAGCATAGAAAGCGTGCGCCGTCTTCTGGAAAAGATGAAAGCGAAAGGCTATAGGATAGATTATGTCCCGGAAACAGGCAGCAAGCTCGTTCAGCTCATTACCAGCCAGGCCACCAATGATTTGTCCATGATGACGGAAGCGGAAGAGAGGGCCTGCCATAAGGTGACAGGAAAACAGTATGGAGACTTTTTTCAGACCTTCCCTGACGATGTGAGGGCCCAGATGGAGAAAGACTGGGGCCGTGCTCCCGGCAGTGTCATGGTGGATGAAAAGGGCAGTATCCTTGTTCCTGGTGTCATGGATGGACATGTTTTCATCACGGTCCAGGCACCCCGGGGCTACGGTTTTGATGCAGCCAAAATCTATCATGATCCTTTTATCGCTCCTACCCATCAGTATCTGGCCTATTACCTGTGGATACGGGATATCTGGAAGGCGGATGCCGTCATTCATGTCGGAACCCATGGAAATCTGGAATGGCTGCCGGGCAAGGGCGCGGGACTTGACTTGAGCAGTTATCCGGATCTGGCACTGGGCTCTCTTCCCAATGTGTATCCTTACCATATGACCATTACCGGAGAGGGGATACAGGCCAAAAGACGGGGGAGTGCCTGCCTGGTAGACCATATGCCTGCACCCATGGCAGATGCAGGCACCTATGACGAGCTCTCAGAGCTTGAGAAGAATATGGATGAATATGCCCATTTCCTTACAGTGGAGCCGGAAACAGCATCCCACCTGGTGCCGGAAATACGCAGCCTGGCTGTGAAAGCGGAGCTGGATGGGGAAGTACCCTATGATGAATCGAAGCCATTTTCCGAATACCTGACAAGACTGCATCAGTACATAGAGGATATTAAAAACAGTGAATGCCATGTGGGCCTCCATATATTGGGACAGATGCCGGAAGGAGAGATTCTCAGAAATGAAATCATCCAGCTCATGAGGCAGCCTGATGGCTCATGCCCTGCCATTCTGGATGTGTTCGCAGGGAAATACGGATACACAGCCAAAGAATTGATGGAAAACGCACAGACCCTTCTTTCTGAGAAAAAGACGGGCAGCGAAATGATGACTGCTGTCAGAAAAGAAGCAGAACAGTTTATCGACACTCTGATGGTTCATCATTTTAGTGAAGAAGGCATCAGAAAAGCCCTTTCAGCCAAGTCAGTACGGGAAGGGGATGCCTTGTGGCAGAAGCAGGTAGAAAAAACGGCCGGCTTTATCTGTCATGACCTGTACAAAAGGCTTTCCGGCACGATTCAGGAAATGGATCATACCCTGGAAGGAATAGAAGGGAAATATATTATGCCCGGGCCCTCAGGCTCACCTCATGCCGGTGGTGTATCCCTCCTTCCGGCAGGAATTAATTTCTATGGTATTGATCCCAGAAAGCTTCCTACCAAAGCGGCCTGGGCGGTAGGCAAAGAGCTGGGTGATGAGGTCATATCCCGATATATCAGGGAGGAAGGAAAGTACCCTGAAAATATTGGCATGGTTTTCTGGTCCGGTGCCAATATGCGAAGTCACGGGCAGTGTATAGCGGAATTTCTTTATCTCATGGGCATTCGTCCTATCTGGGAAAAAGGAAGCCTTTATGTGAAGCGCCTGGAGCCGATTCCCCTTTCGGAGCTGAAAAGGCCCAGACTGGATGTAACAGGCAGAATCAGCGGCCTTTTCAGGGATACCATGCCGGCAGCAGTTTCTCTTATGGACAAGGCAGTCCTGCTGGCTGCATCCCTTCCGGAGAAGGAGGAAGACAATTTTATACGTAAACATGTCCTTTCCGAAAGCAGTGCCATGGAAAGGAATGGAATGACGACAGAGGAAGCCTGGCGGGAAGCCTGCTATCGTATTTTTGGTGATGCACCGGGAACCTATGGCGCCGGTGTAGGTGCCCTGCTGGAGTCACGAAACTGGGACAGCCTGGATGATCTCTCCCGCGTCTTTGTCAGATGGGGCGGTCATGCCTACGGCAGCCGTTCCAAAGGAGCTTACAAACCGGAGCTTTTTAAAGAGCGCCTGTCTCATATGGATGTGACCTTGAAAAATGAGGATAACCATGAAACGAATATGATGAGCAGTGATGATTACAATGCCTATCATGGTGGCATGATAGCAGCCGTACGGAGCCTTTCGGGTAAATCTCCCCGCTCCTATGAAGGCGACAGTACGGAAAGGGGCAGCGTCAAGGTCCGCAGCGTGCAGGAGGAGGCTAAGCGGGTTTTTCGCATGGAAACCATCAATCCCCGGTTTATACAGGGCATGATGAAGCATGGCTACAAAGGCGCAGCCGACCTGTCAAGCCGTGTATCCATCAGCTTCCAGTGGGATGCTACCAGCAAGGTAATGGAAAACTGGATGTATGAAAAACTGGCAGAAAAGTACGCGATGGATGGCACAGTACAGGACTGGATGAAAGAAGTCAATCCCTGGGCACTCCAGCGCATTACAGAAACTTTGCTGGAAGCGGAAAAACGGGGCCTCTGGCAGGCAGCGGATGAAACGATAGATCAGCTGCAGGCCCTGTACCTGGATATAGAGGGAGAGCTGGAAGAGAGCCAGGATGATACGTGAAACCAGGGCTTATGGGAAATAGAAAACTCTGTCAGGGAGATGTCTTTCATCGGGCTGCAGAGGCTTCATCCTTCTCTATGGGATTTCTGTTTTTAAAGGAACATGGACCTGCATAGAGGATCGGCTTTCATTATGAACTAATACCGGATAAATAGATAATTATAAAAAGGGGCTGTGATAAATGTAAATCATTTCTTCACAGCCTTTTTTATAATTTTTTCTGATGGTAAGATTCCAGTCCCTTTGCCATCTCGAGTGGGGAATGTGCCGGCATGGGTGGAAAAACTTTGGACTCTGTTGAAGCTCTGAACCAAGAAAGCTCCTGTCACCAATGCTCTCTGTACCATTGAAAAGTGATATTTCTGTACTCCGCTTCGCAACGTTTGAAATGACAGTGGGGCGGAGTGGTATCCATGTCATTCATGTATTTTTTCACAGACCCGTCCATCATTGAAGGCACTACGAAAAGCCTGAAAAGAGCGTGCGCACAGGCAGATTCCTAGGTGAAACTGTCCGATCCATAGAAGGACGCTTTCTTCAGGCTTTTCTATCGCGAAGGCGATTGATTTCTTCTTGAGTTCTTGGCCGAAAAGGATTTGAAAACTCAGAACGCATTGAACGGGCTTGAGACCCGGAGCTCTTATGTATTCATCTTTGCGAGATGGCTTGCAGCCGAAACAGGAATCGGGTATTTTTTTGTGGCCACTCCCCGGACCTTTTCCATGCTCTCATCTGTTCTCTATTATACCGGATAGGGAAGAAAATGGGAATAGAAAATATAGAAATTATGTTTGCTGATTTTGGAGGTATGGAAGGGAGAACTATGAGTTTTATAGATACATTTTCTCGGGAATTCATAGAGAAAGTAAGAAAGATTCATCGGCCTTTTCCTATTTCATCGTCACTCATGGTACAATAGAATATATTATTGTATGTTCGGAGGAATGAGTATGGGATTTTTTGACAAAATCAAAAGAGGTCTCACAAAGACTAAGCAGAGTTTGATCAAGAACATTGAAAGCGTAGTCATCGGCTATGCCCAGATTGATGAGGATTTCCTGGAAGATCTGGAAATGGTACTCCTTTCCGGTGATATCGGTGTCCGTACCACGGATTATCTGATGCGCCAGATTCGCCGGGGCGTCACGGAAGGGGTGATTCACAATACCAACGAAGTCATGCCTTTCATGGAGAAAACGGTGAAGGAGCTTTTGAAGGATGATACGGCGGGTGAAGAGTTTACCCATCATCCCGAGGTGATTCTGGTGGTCGGCGTGAACGGGGTAGGCAAGACCACCACCATTGGCAAGCTTTCCGGTCGTCTCCACAAGGAAGGAAAGAAGGTTCTTCTGGCAGCGGCTGATACTTTCCGCGCTGCTGCATCGGAACAGCTCACCATCTGGGCGGAAAGGACAGGTGCTGATATTGTAAAGCATGCAGAAGGCGCCGATCCTGCAGCCGTTGCGTTTGATGCCGTATCGGCTGCCAAAGCCAGAGGGGCTGATGTGGTCCTTATTGATACGGCCGGCCGTCTCCAGACGAAGGTAAACCTCATGGAAGAATTGGGGAAAATCAGCCGGGTAGTGAAGAAAGTGATTCCTGATGCACCGCATCAGACCCTTCTGGTGCTGGATGCCACCACCGGTCAGAACGCCATCAGCCAGGCAAAGAATTTCGGTGAAATCGTGCCCCTTACCGGCGTGGTTCTTACCAAGCTGGACGGCACCGCCAAAGGAGGCGTGGTGCTTTCCGTTCATGAAGAACTTCATGTGCCGGTGAAGTGGATCGGCATGGGCGAAAGGGAAGATGACCTGGATCGCTTCAATCCTGATGAATTTGCGAAGGCTCTTTTTGAAACGGATGACCATGTGCTGCAGGAAAGCACGAAGGTATAACAGGCAGTGACGGCAGGGGTGCATATCTGATGCATCCCTGTTTTTTGAGTGCTGCCCCGGGGCGGGGGAGAAGGATAAGAGGAAGGAGTCTTGGGAAAAGTGATGAAAAAAAGGATGGAGGAAATGGAACCTTTCGGCTATGCTGTAACCATTACACGGAAAAGGGGACTTCGGGCCATTTACCTTCGGATTTCCAGGACAGGGAAGGTTCTTGTATCAGCACCATCGGCCATGGCTTTAAAGGAAGTGGAACGTTTCGTGGCCTCAAAGGATGGATGGATCCGGGAAAAGCTGGCCCAAATGCCTGCCGTCCCCTGCTATACCTATGACAGCGGCGAAAAACACTTCTTTCTGGGCAGGGAATACCCCATTGTTTATGAACGAGGCCTCCTGAGCTCCGTGTCGGTGGAGGAGGGAAAACTCTGTCTTACGATAAGCCCCCGGACGAAGGATCGGCCCCGGGCTTACAGGAATCTCATGAAGGAAGAACTGCGGAAGGTCATAGAAACGTATATAGAAATCTGGGCGCCCCGCATGGGCGTCCAGCCTTCTTCCCTGACCATTCGCATTCTAAAGAGCCGATGGGGCAGCTGCAATGTAAGGACCGGAGAGCTTTCCTTTGCCCTGGACCTCATTACCAAGCCCGGGGAATGCATTGAGTCGGTGGTGGTGCACGAGCTGAACCATCTTCTGGAAACAGGTCATACCCGCCGCTTCCATGCCCTCATGGCCCGCTGGCTTCCGGACTATAAGGAAAGGACGAAGAAACTTTACGACTACCCCAGGGAGTTTATTTAACAGGGCTCCTGTGGCTGGCTTCCTGCTTTCTGGTGCCAGGAGTGATTGAAATACTTATGCAGTTCCCGTAATGCATAAGGCCCTTTTTTTATCTGCGGTGTCAGCCGCCACCACACCCTCTGAACCTTATGAACCTTCTGAAACCTATGAACCCTCACGCCGTAGGCGTGTCCAATAGCAAAGCCGCCACCACAACCCTCGGCCCAAAGGGCCGTCAAACTTAAGAACCTTCCGGCCCCCTAGGCCGGTCCATCTTAAGAACCCTTTCCATGCCCCCTACTTCTATTTACAGAAATATGGTATAATCTAATAAAATAATTTTATACCAAAAGATTTTTATACCATAGTATTCGTATTATGGTGAGTAAGGGGTATTTCAATGAATAACACGGACTGGAAAATCCTTATCTATCTTCGTGAGGAACGAAGCATCAATAAGGTAGCAAAGCGGCTTTTCATGACTCAGCCGTCCTTAACCTATCGTCTGAGCCAGATGGAAAAGGAAATCGGCTGTCCTTTATTTATTCGTACCAATAAAGGGGTTCATTTCACCGATGCAGGCAACCGCCTTTTCTCCTTTGCAGAAAAGGAGCTGCAGCAGTACCAGGATATGAAGAATTATGTGACCCATGAGCCTAATTCCATTTCCGGCGTACTCCGCATCGGTGCCAGCCAGTCCTTTGCCCAGTCCCATATGCCGGCCATTCTGAAAGGTTTTGTGGATAAGTACAGCGACATTGAAATTTCCCTGACCACCGATACCAGTGATGAACTGGTGAAGCTGGTAAAAAAAGAGGACATCCATCTGGCCATTGTCCGTGGGAACCAGGAATGGCCGGATGCCGATATTCTTCTGGAAGATGCGCCGCTGTACCTGATTTCCGCCAAGAAAATCGATTACAGCACGCTGCCGGACCAGCCTTCCATCCGCTACCGCAGCGATCCTTCCCTGGATGAGCTCCGTACCCGGTGGTGGCGGCAGAATTTCACCGATTCCCCCCATTTCATGCTCACCGTGTCCGACTGCCTGACCTGCGTGGAAATCGTGAACCAGGGCCTTGGTCACTCTCTGATTCCGGCGGACCTGCTTCCTAAGTGCGCGCCCCAGGTGAACAGGGAAATGATTTACGACAAGCAGAAGAGACCTCTTCTGCGGCCCAGCCATTTGATTTTCAAACAGCCCATGCTCCAGTCCACACCGGTGAGAATCTTCGTGGACTACCTGCGCAGCTATTTCAAGGTATGAAAAAAGCCCTGTGAAGCCATGACTTCGCAGGGTTTTATAATTTCACCAGAAATCCCAGCATGCTGAAGAGCCAGGTGGAAATTCCGAGAAACAGGGCACAGCAGAGCTTTTCCAGCTTCAGCCGGATGGCAAAGCGCCGGTGATGGTGGGCATTACCCCATACGGTATTGATGAGGCCGTGATAGTCTACATGCATCATACGGGCCAGGGTGCAGTAGTTGAGCAGCAGATAAGTACAGATCAGGGCGGGACGGAGTTCATCCATCATGAACCAGGCCATCCAGGGAAAACAGAGATTATATACAAAGGCTATGTGTCCGCCAAGAAAGTAGGCCATTTTCTGGCCAAAGGTTTCGGACAGATCAGTTTTATAGGCAAAGACAAGGTATCCGTTGATGGCGCAAAGAAAAAGACACCAGAAGAACAGGAACGGCATACAGATTTCCTCCGGACATATTATTATTATTGTTCGCTTATAATTCGATTATAGCATGATATCTTTTGCCTGCCTATAGCTGAAAGACCAGATGAAATCGATGAAATCAGGCCATTCGGAAGCACCGCCCATGACCGTGGAGGAGATGGAAGGACGGAAGAGGAAAAAGAATCACCGGCGGTAAGGATTTTATATTTTTGCCTGAAAAGGAGTAAAGAAAAAGTATATTCTAAAAATAAAGAGATATAGAAAAAATCTTCCAGTTCTTTATAAATAACTTATAACTGGCCAGAATGGAGGAAAGTGATAAAATGGGGCTGGTGGGGCAGCTATCCGCTGTCTGCTGTCTGCTATCCGTTGTCCACTTACCCCTTCCTTAATGCCGACTGTTTCATACGCGGCCTGTACCGAGATTCTTCGCCTGCGGCTTAGAATGACGAGTGGGAGGAGGTCAGTTTCAGCACGTAACGCCCAGTCCCCTTTCTGTGGAAGGGGGCTCCGGATCTTCGTCATAGGGATATGGTTGACAAAAAAACTAATTACCTAACGCTGACTTTGTAAGCATTGCCGCGAAGCGGCTATCCACCACCCTCTGAACCTTTTGAACCCTTATAACCAAAGGAGGTTTCCATGAAAAAACTGATTGCTTTTCTACTTTCTTTTTTTCTTGCCCTGTCCCTGGGCCTTCTGGCGGAGGCGTCGGATACACTGGAAATGAATCGGAAAATGGGGTATTTTGACAATACCCGTACGGTACTTCTCCTGTCTCCCCGTGTAAGCGGGAACGGCGGCGAAGCCGCATCCTACGTGAATCGGGAAATGAAGCAGATCTTCCGCTATCCCTATTACCGGACCCTGGATACCATGGGCTATGAAGGGGCGTTGTCTCCGGCAGACCTGCCCCGGCTGGCTGATGAATCGGGGGCAGATATTGTAGTGATGCCTGTAATCCAGTGGCATCAGTGGATTTTCCATCGGTTCCTCTTTGATGATGGCGATGATATTATCCAGACCCGGGCCATCGTGGATATTTACAGCTACAAGAAAACCGAGGGCACCGTGCGGGATGACCGGGGCACCTATTTTGATACGGAAGATGAGAGTACTGCGCGGAATGTGTACATTCTTGACGATATCATGAAAGAGGTATACAAAACATTTCCCTATCGCCGGGTGCCCACCGATGTGTCCAAGAGCCTCACGGGAGAGACGGAGGACCATACGCCCAAAGCAGTGATGAGATAGTGAGCTGGCGGGAGAAAGACAGCTGCCCGCTGCCGGCTATCGGCTGTCCGATTTCTGAACCATAGGGCTCTGCACCGGCGCCAAAGGGCAGGGAACCCATGACAAAAAGGACCTGGAAGGAATGGTTTATCATTTCTTCCAGGTCCTTTTATTTTACAGCCCTTTCTGTTCAATGCCGCTCACCAGGTAACCCAGATGGGCGGTGCTGTTTAATGTGACCAGGCGCCAGGTGCCTTTGTCACATTCCAGCACATTGATACAGGCATTGTCCTGCTTGATCTGCCAGAAGTGGCTCATATCAAGACCCAGGAGGTCGCAGATAATGGCCTTGTTTACGGCGTCGTGGGCAGCCACAAGCACCGTTTCCCCATCATAGGTTTTTGCGTATTCATCGAAGGCTTCCCTGGCCCGTTTCCGTACGTCCTCCAGATTTTCTCCTTCCGGCATCTGCACCAGGTCCGGGCGGGTGTGCCAGAGGCGGAATTCCTCGGGGTAGCGGGCCTCGATTTCATCGGCGTGGATGCCTTCCCACAGGCCATGGGAGATTTCCGTCAGCCTTTCGTCTTTCATCACGGGAAGGTGGTGGAAATCGGCAGCCAGGCGGCAGGTTTCATAGGAGCGGGAGAGAGGGGAGGAAATGGCCCGGTCTATGGGCACATCCTTCAGAGCCAGCGCCGCTTTTCGGCCCTGTTCCCAGCCCCTTTCGGACAGGGGTGTGTCTTCCTGGCCCTGGTAGCGGCCTTCTATGTTCCAGGTGGTTTCTCCGTGACGGAGAAGGATGATGCGTATCATAGGTGCTCCTTAATGTTCACAGTGAACGACTTTGACATCGTGGATGCCGTCGATATTCATGAGGGCCGGAATCAGGGCCGAGGGGATATCCTTGTCCACAGCCACCACCATGACGTTGGTGCCTGCTTCCTTGCCGGCGCCTACCTGCATGCCGTTGATGTTGATATGTTCTCTGCCCAGTACCGATGCTACCTGGCCGATCATGCCGGGCTTGTCTTCATGAGGCGCAATGATGATGCAGCCTTTCGGTTCGATGTCCACGCGGAAGTGATCGATGGATACGATTTTTGCTTCCTTCCGGTCGAAGAGGGAGCCGGTAATGCGGTGGCTGCCTTTGTCGGTGTCTACAGTGAGGGAAATGGTATTAGTGAAATAGTGGCC
>ERZ773109.1344-NODE-1344-length-14483-cov-14.116302_pt1 | contig 14483 bp, 23 predicted proteins | sample MGYA00580569_ERZ773109 | MGnify/ENA primary metagenome ERZ773109 (study PRJEB29015, sample SAMEA2737852) | human gut metagenome | biome: human gut; feature: human-associated habitat; material: faeces | place: China | collected 2012 ...
TCTTCTTGATGGCAGTATCGGCAGTACCCTGCGCTGCATCGGCTGCGCTCTGGGCGTTGTCGGCTGCTGTCTGAGCGGCTGAGACCTTCAAGGTAATCTGATCTGCCTTTTGGGTGATGGACGAAGAGTATTCGCTTGTTATGGTATCATACTGGTTCTTCAGCTTCTTATCAACAGATGATGTGATACTGCTAGATGTCTGAGTAATCAGGGAAGAGGTATCTTCTCGATTCTTCTTATCCTTAGTATCGACATACTGCCGAATTTCACCCTTTTCTGCATCCAGGTCTATACCCAGCTGCGTAGTCTTGCCATTCACCTTATCAATATTCTCGCCCAACAGCTTGATATTGCTTGCAGTCTGAATGATCTGAGTACTCACCGTCTTGGATAGCTCACTGAGCGGTTCGTCGGTGACAGATACTACAGCAACGTAGCAATCTCCAGAATATCGGATGATGAAATCACCGGTGCCGTTCCACCTACCTTCCATGCCTACAGTCTGCCACTCACCAGAATATGATATGTTTACTGTCTTCGCAGCCAGTTCATTTACTTTGCCAGTCACGACCTTGCATCCCTCAAAGCCATAGGTAAGCTGCCCAGCGCTCTTGGCGTAGATGCGGACATTTACATAGAGCTTATCCTGTACCTCGACTGCGGAACCTTCTGTCTGAGCCAATCCTGCGTCATTAATCGAACCGCTTCCCTTCACATATTCCTTATGAGTTCCTGGTTGTTTGATGTCAGCATTAGCTTGTCGCAGACCGCAGTTCTGTATGCGAAGCATCTGCCTGCCATCGTTCTGCTCCAGGGAGACCTTTCTGTTACCACTAGTTGATAGTGATCCGTTCACCATATACGGCAATCCAGTGGCATCAACCCACAATTCCGTATCCTCACCTTCATTCATCTCCCAGTTGGCGATGATTGTATTGTCGGCATCTGATATCTGCTCCAGGAATTGCCCATTCTCCAAATAGTTCTTGCCATTGGTCAGCTCATAGCTTGTCTTGGCAAATCGACTTGAAAACATATTCTCAAGTACCTGGAACTTGGTATCTACACTCTCACCAGTCCTGCGGAGAATCAGATCTCCAACTGCATAGAGGTTATTCAGATATTCTCCGAATCCCTGCAGTCTGCCGAACCATGGATGCACGATGCCTTCCAGGTTACCTAGCCTGCCCTTCAATGCTCCCTCCGGGTCTGTCTTCAAGCCATAGATGACATCCAGGTGAGGAGATGCCGTACCCACTGTGATAATCTGCATGATACCCTTGCGGTCTGGGTCACTGAGGTTGTCAACTCGCACGAAGGTATCCTTTTTCTTGATGAGTGTATCAGGAGTTGCACCTGCCATTGATGAGGTGAAGTTGGTAAATTTCACCCAGTCCAATCTCTTTTCGCCATCCTCCAGGCTTCCGCATCCTGCATCCGTAACAAGCAGCTCGTAGTTCTTGGTAACGTAGTAGTCATTGCTGCTATCAGGCATTCCGTTGAACTGCTGTACCATAATGATGTCATCCTTACGAAAAGGATTGTAAAGCTTACCATCCTGGGTATCAAGATAGACCTTGCCGCTGTCTGCATCATAATGGTCAACCTCCATCATGCCCGCAAAGACACGGTTGTCGTTTTCACCGAGCAACTGGGAGATAATCATCTCATATACTCGAAGCGAACCGCGAACGATGATGTTATCGAATTCTCCCGTCCACTTGTTTTCCTGCACTCCAGCCGCATTGGTTACGGGTTTGTTGTAGATACCCCAGCCCTTGCCTGACAAGAAATCAGAGACGAACTGTTTACTGAAGAGATTGCCATCAAAGGTAGAATCTCCCTTGACGTGAAGCTGCTTGACGGTTGCAAGTCCCCACGCCAGCAATTCATCTACACACAGCTTATATTTACCGGTATCATCTTTCTTGGCAATAATAAATCCCTTCTCCTCTGTTTCATTCGCATTCTCGGAAGCAATAGAGTGAGCGATGACATTACCTTCTGCATCGAACTTGAAATCTTTTTCAACGTCGAATACGAACTTATCACCAATCTTCGCCTGCTTCATGATGATTGCACGGCTATATGCCAGCAACTCATCTATGCTCAACTTGAACTCACCATCACTCTTAGCAGAAATAGCGTAACCCCTGCCAGAACTGCCAGGAGAAGACTCTATTGAGTCTGCAATGATGTTGCCATTCTCATCGAACTTGTAGCCATTGCCTACATATAGGTTGCTCGCATCAATGTCGCTGGCAATGATGTTGCCATTCTCGTCGAACTTGTAGCCTGCACCTACCCTCAGACCTCTGAGGAAGGTGATAAGACCGGCAGCTTCATCGTCCTTGACCTTCGACAGATATTTGCCCTCGATCTTCTTCAGAAGCTCCTCGATGGTCGTATGCATCTCGTCTGAGGCGAAATGCAGCAGTGAGAGAAAAGCGGTGCCTATGCGGTATGCCGTATTGGCCTGCAGGCGTCGCTCATCTCTGATTCCCTCGAATTGGGTCTGAAGATCATTCTTATCATATTCTACTGCCATATTGTTTTTTTGTCTGCAAAGATATAACTTCGATGAAATCGATAAAAATACGCACTAAAGGTTGCGTGATGCACCGATTCCACGGAAGATTTCTGTCAGGGCTGATGCCATCAGACCATTCCACTTGCTGCCGAAGAAGTCAGCTTCATGCTCGTTGAGCTTCATGACTGAGGCATAATACTTCTGCGAAAACCAGTCGCGTCTGCCGATAGGCGGACCACCAGCGACACGACCACCCCAGGCAGGACCCACCTTCTTAGGCTTATTCATGTCGTGCTTCGCTCGATATTCCTTGCCGAGGAATTCCAGGTCACCCTCGTTGACTCGGGCAATCTTCTCGCCTCCCTGCGCTTCTGTCCACTTCTCCCAGACGTGAGCAGGACCTACACCTGCTGCCACGTAGATACCATACTGCAGGAACTTGTGCTCGATGGTCGTCACGGATCCTTGCTCCAAATGCCCCTTGATGCTCGCATAGAGCGCACCTGTATCTATTGTACGCAAGCGCTCCATGCGCTCGCGCCAGTAGTCACCCATGTTGTCTGTCCATCCCTGCTCGTATTTGAGCAGTTCATCTAATGCTGACTGGTCTGCCATAAGCTCTCATCATATTGTACATCGATAGGCTCGTCTGAGTTCATCATAAAATAGAGTCCTGTGACTCCATTTAAGCTGTATCTGCCCAGCTCGCTCGAATAGATCTGACGGAGATCCAGGAACTCCAGCTGACCGTCGAATGCCTCCCGATACTTGTCGTGAAGCATTCGGCTGATGAACTGACGGAATATGTATCTGCAGAGATTCAGCTTCGCCTCTCTGTCCTCCATGTCGTCTCGCTTGTATGCAGCGAGAATCCAGACGGTATATACATTTCGATCGAAGAAGCCTTCGCCTGCTGAATGCGTATTGCTGTCAACGGTGTCTGAGACCATGACAAAGTTCGCAGCCTTGCGGAACTGCTGCATCACGCCCTGCACGCTGTCGGGGCCGGAACACGTCGTTGCGACAAAATTATAAGCCCTGCAGGTCTTGTTTTCCTCGCACAATTGCTTGAAATATGCGATGGAATCGAATAATTTATCTGTCATGTTGTATTATTTGCTGTTTCTGGCCTTGAATTCCTCTGCCTCTCTCGCCTTGTTGTCAAGCTCTGAGAGCGCATCCCAGCAGAGCGAGTCATAGACTGCCTGCTGCTTTGTGATGTCTCCATCGGTGAGTGCGCGGATCTGCGCCTGCATTGCAGGCATCAGGTCCTCCTGTTTCAGTTCTCCACCTTCCTTCGATGGCTTGAAGAAGTGAGGGAAGTTCTCTGCGAGGTATCCCTTGATGGAGGAGTACCACATAAAGACATTTAGGAGCTCAAAAGACTGAAAAATGGCGGTTTCATCGGATTCTCCGGATTCATTCCGGTATAGAATCCATCCCATCTTCTTCAGGAACTTGTCGTCCTTGTGGATAAGATACAGCTGGTAGTTCTTCTCCAGCTGCAGATAATCGAAGAAGGTGACGTCTCTGATGAGCCGCTCCACGGCATAGAGACCGGCACACGTGTCGAGCGGCAGATAATAGGTGTAATCTCCGATGAAATCGAAGTTTTTGAGGAGAGAGAGGATTTCGCCCTCGCTCAGATATAGCACTTCCCGCTTCTTTTTGCCATTTTTTGTTAGACAGAGAACGCTGCACTTCCAGCCTGTTCTGGTATGCTTCAGCACCTTGATGCCGCAGAATCTTCCGAGTATGTAGCATTTCGCTACCGTCTGATCCGGGAACAGAGTCATTATTGTGAGGATATAGCGCAGCTCATCCTCCTGCAGCTCCTCCCACGAACTTGGAGCTGAGAAGTCGAAGACTCGTATGCCGTCACGAATTGAAAACGAAGGCAGGTTTTGATTTTTCATTGTTGAATTCTTTGAAATGATTAGCTTTATATGCCGATGAATCCGCATATAATTTGAATTTATCGAGGTTGGCATCGAGGTATCTGAGCAGACGGCCATGCTCTGTTGAGTAGGCTGTCAGCAGCCCCTCAGCCAAAAAGATCATGCATCTGCGCACCTTGAAGATGAGTTCTACCGCGGTGTCATCCTTGTCCTTGGCTCCCCGCTCCATCTCTAGCAGATCATCCATCTGCTCGTCAGATATGACCCTGCGCATCACCCCATCAGCTTCGTAGAGTGCTGACAGTTTATCCTTCCACTGCTTGGATGATAGCTCCTGCTTCACCTGGAAGGCATACTGCTCGATGCTGAAGACTAGAAGCGTTATGCTCATCTTCGCCTGCAGGCTCTTACCCCACCCTTCTGTTGCAGACAACCAGGTAATCATTTCGCCCTCTGCCTTCAAGCATGCGACCATACACTGCTCTATCAGCGCCTCTACTCTCGCAGATGATGCAGGAGAGACCTCGTTGTTGGCAACTACTCCGAAGCCTGTCGGAGTGAGTACCAGGTCGAGATGGCGAACGTTGCCGAGGAATGCAGAAAGGCATACTGCCTTGACTACTGCAGCTGACAGACGCTCACTTGTCTCCAGCGCTTCCTCACCCACATAGCCGAGGAAGCGCTGCTGAATATTGTTGTATGCCTCTACGAAATGAGGCTCTACAGACTCGAACACCTCTGAGTGCGAACTTGTCGCTACGAGGATGCTCTGCTCGAAGTCTTCTTTACTTATCTGAATTTTCATTGCCATTATTGTTAACGATTGATGTCTGCTGGTCTTTGTTCTTGTCGAGCGTTGTCAGCTCTATCATCGGAACATCGACCGTGATATTCTTATCTGCCCACAGATTGTAGTGAAGGATGACGTGCCACGGCTTTGCCATGATGTCGTGCGAAGCCTTTTCGAGCGACTGCTTCATGATGAAGAGTTCCCGCTTGTCTGAGCCGGAATTGTTCATCTGGCTCTTGCCAGGTGTCGCTCCAATCAGGTTCGGATGGCAGCCGAGTGCGAAGCAGAGCGCATTGGATGCCTCGCTCATATCCTCTGCCCAGTCTCCACCTTCCTTCTTGTTGCCCTCTGAGAGGTTGATGATGCGCACCATGCGCTGCTCCTTGCCGTTCGGATCAAGATAGTAGCCGGTGATGAGCGCCTTGCCGGCATTCTCCGGACCACAGACGAAATTGATGATGTTCTCCTTCTCCTTCAGGATGCGCGCCTTGCGCTCTTCCGGCTCTATGATGCCCTCGTTGTTGCAGAGCTCATCCCAGTAGTCGCGATGCACCTCTATCTGTATGCGAGGAGCAGACGTGTTCTTGATCATATAGCGCTTGCCTATGCCGATGAGTCTGTAGATATCATACCAGGCATCATCGAAGATGCTGGCATAGTACGGTATCGGATAGTACTGCATGCCTGGTGTAGGCATCCGGCTGATGATGGCGAACTTGCAGCTGGTTCCATCTTTAGGAACCTTGCCCCGGATGCCCGTGTAAGGGTCTGGCGCCTTGCCCATGCGAGCCAGCAGGTCGCCCAGAGGGTCGTAGAGATCCAGGAGTGGAATGACCTCTGCTTCGAGATCCTGCTGAAAATGGCTGAAATCACCGAAGAAGACGTTTTCGATGCGACCGCTCTTGTTCGGTCGCTGCAGGCGGCAGTAGGACACGTCCTTGTGTCGGATATTGACGATGCGCTTATGGTCTCGTGAGAGGATGATGACCTCCACGGACCAGGCAAAAAACTTCATATCGGTAGCCTGCTGCATGAACACTTCGTGAATGCTGTTGCTCAGGCAGAACTTGCGGATTTCCTCGTCTGCCACGTCCTGTTTTGTCTCCCGGTCGATGAACCGAAGCCCCTGCCCGTAGCAGCATTGAACGTTGAACGCCATAGCGCGCTGCGCAACCATGTTCTTGCGAAGGAGCTGCTGCAGGAGATAAGGAATGTTGTCATCATCTCCATAGTTGACATACTCGTATGACCTGCCTCCCACCTCGAGAGCCCGGAAGGTAGCATCACCAATCTCTCCTGATCCGAGGAAGCTGGTGTCGCGGCCATACTGCTGCTCGATGGTTGCAGCATTTGTTACCTCTGATACTCCCTCTGCCACTACGGCATATCGGGAGACGGTGGCATTGCCACCTATCTGCTGCATCTGATATTTATTGCTCATAGAAATACTGGTTTACCTAAAAAGTTGAAAATATAAATGTCCGGCACCGTGCGAACCTCGCCATTAGCCGGGTTCATCAGGCGATGGAATCCACCTCGCCAGCTGCCACCCTTCACCAGCCATCCGCTGTAGTCGATGACCCTGCCGTCTGAAGTCCACGCCTGCAGATTGACGGCAGCTTCGTCTGCCTTCGCCTTGTCGAGGAGGAGACAGACATCATTGATGTGATATGCATTCTTGGCCATCAGTTGAACGTATTGTCGAAGGTGTTGTCGAATATCCTGCCGCCTCTCTGCAAATCCAGTACGTTGTGCTGGCGCTGCGCATAGACGTAGCTGAAGGTGAAGCGCGGAAGGGTGTCGTGCAGGTTGTCATTCTTGGACGTTGACGAGTTGATGGTGATGCGCTTGCCCACCACCGGATTGCCATCCACGAAGTTGACGATATAGACCTCGTCGGAACGGAAGAGGTCTTCTGCCCAGTTTGCCATATCTCGGCTCAGATAGCCGGTATCAGCGTTGAAGTTGCGCTGCTCAGTGATGCGATAGTTGGTCTTCAGACCGCCTATGTAGGCAGCATCCCTGGTATATTCCGGATTCACCTCATGCTTGCCCTCGCAGTATATGAGTTCCTGGCACCCGAACGAATTAGTGAAGAGGAGGCACGGAGCGCAGTCCGGCTGCGATGGGTCGATGATGAACCTCATGAGGCGCTTGCCTGCCTCTACCTCGTAGTAGAGCAGGTCGAGAGCATCAGCGGTGAATCGAGATGAAGAAACGTCGATGGTCGTGTAGATGTCATTGCCTGCTACTGCAGTAGCGGTGAATGTGCGGGTCTCCTCGCTGCCATCAGCGGCATGCTGCCTGTAGTATGCCGTCACGGTAGCCGTGCCGGTACCGAGGTAGTGGAGATACTCTAGACGCCCGATAGCGGTGCGCTTGCACTCCTGCAGCAGGGTGAGATAATGATTGTCGAGGAAGCTCTCGCAATCTACGCCCACGATGTCCACGGAGGTGTAGAGCACCTGCAAGCTCGCCTGCTTGGTAGCCACGTCGGTCTCTGTCTCGCCCTCCACGGTCTGCTCCCTGATGGTGATGGTAGCCGACACGGCAAGCTGCTGGCGTGCGTAAGGACGGAAGATGTCTGCCAGGTCGGAGACAACCACCTCGCCATCGGCAGGGTACAGATACTCCTCGTATATGGTCTTGTCTGCAAGTGCGATGGTTACAGCCAGCCGCGTCTTGGCTGTGAGAATGATGATATCGGGTATGTTCTCCAGGAACACCTTGCCCGATGGTAGTGAATTGATGGTCATATTATCTTTTTTAGGGCAAAGATAATATGGCAATTGCCAAAATAAAAATACGGATGGCCACTCTCCCGAGCAACCATCCGCTTCAAAAACAGGTAGATGAAATCTAGCAAATAAACTATTTGATGATAAGAACTCTTTCCCAGATTGCCCAGGCTACGCTTCCGTCCGGTTGCGTAGCGATGACATAGCCGTGACTCTTCATGTAGTCACTCACGCAGGCGTATGATACGCCTCCCATACAGTTCAGCTCGCTGATGATATCCTGCGAGGTCTTGAAACTCTTCTTGTATTCAAGTCCGGTCTCCTCATCCTTCATGGGCAGGTTGGAACGGAACTTGAAGTATGCGTCGAGTAATTCTGTCTCGAACGCATCGATATCATAATCTTCATTCTCCATAATCATTCTTCATTATAAGGGAATTCTTCTTCCGGTGAATATACTTGTCCGTAGGCTGAATACATCAGATTGCAAGATTCGAAAATCTTGGCTGCCCACAGATCATATTTATCTCGCTGGCGGCAGACTCTCAGAGCTATGGCTTCCAATCTCTTGATGGCATCAAACAGGTAATTTCGCACCTCTGCAACCGTTACCAGATTGGCTGCGCTTCGTAAGACTTCGAGATTGTTCCACAGCTGCACGTAGTAAGAATCCAGCTCCAGGTATCTATTGACGAGTGCCTTGTACACTCTATACCTCTTCTTGTGGAGGTCAATTACATTTCTCGGTTTGCACATAACATTTTTCCTTCTATAGATTTCCACTTAGCTAAAGTCATCTTGTATGGCTTAGCGTCACCAGCATGCCAGGGCAGGGCATAGAATCGATTATCCAGCCAGCTAATGATAGACTGTCTCCCCTTGACATCATCGAGGATAGAGACTGTCAGAATCTTATGATTATTTCGCTCGAATTTCAGACTCACCCAACCAGCTTTAATATCTCTGCCTGTCGTTGCGTAGAATCGGCACATATCAATCTGCTCAACAGTCAATCTGCCCTCTCGTCTTCTATTGTATCTTCTCTTTTTCATACTTATTTCTTCATTTTATTCAGCATAAGAGCTAAGTAAAGCAATTTGCGGAAATCCTCATCTTGCTCCATAAGTACGCTTAAGAAGCCCACAAGCTCATGTCTGTTTCCATCAAATCCGAAAACAGAATTGGTCAACATGCCTTCAGGATAGCCGTTCTCCACTTTAGATTCTTCGACTGCTATGAGGATATATCCTCTATTTTCATTGCAATCTGCCCAAGCACTCAGCGCTTTACTTATCATATCGATATACTGCATGTGATCTTCTCCTTCAGGGATGCCATCATACTTAACGACATCGGTAATGAAGTCATTGATATTCTTTTTATTCTCCTCCATAACTACATCACCTCCCCTCCGAAAAGATAACCACCAACTATCATCACGCACACGAAGCTGACTATACCAACTATGGTCTTCGCTACTTCGCCATAGGTAACCTTCTCCTCGCAGAGGTAGCTGAAGGCCTCGCTCTTGGTCTTGGCGAGCTTCTTGATTTCACACTTGAGGGCCTTGATGCCCTCCTCTAGGCTGATGCCCGCTGGTCTCACCAGCATAGGTGCATCCAAATTAATTGTACTTTGCATATTGCATCGTGTTGTTCCGTTTGCAGCCGTTTTCATAAAAGGGTGGCGGCTGCACTCCCCGTTTGGAACAACACGATGACTTATCCAGAGGACTAATCAAAATGTTACGGATCATGCAGCCGCCATGTATCATGAGAAAACCAGAGTTCCATAACTAGGAAACTGGAATTCTATAGGCATAAAAAAAGCCTGCGGCAAAGAAGCCATAGGCGAAGACAGTCGCCCCACTGGATAGATGCACTATCGTGTTGTTCCGTTTGCAAAGGTACTAATAAGTTCTGAAACGACCAAGAAAAAAGGCAAGAATTTTTCAACTCTTGCCTTTTTTCTTTCTTTTTTATGTTATAAAACACATTATTCAGGTTTAGCGACCAAACCTTCTCTGATTTCTGAGTCTTTGCTAATTCTTTTGACCATAATATAATGCACAACGTTTTGAACAGCTGTGGTCATCTCTAACTTCCATCCACGCTTAGCCATATAATTTACAGCATCCATAGCAGTATTGAATTTCATAGGCTTTCCATTCTCATCCCATATAGCTTCAAAGGAGTGTCCAGAAGATACTTCACCAAGGTCTAGTTGGATTTTAATTTTTCCAATGCCCCAAGCATTATAAGCCATCATTGTACAATAGACAGGATACTTTCCATCCTCTGTTTGTACAACACTTTGCGCTTTAGCGCCCATAGTTATCAAGGCGATAACCAACATTAAAATTATTTTTTTCATACCATGATATTTTAAAACTTCTTGCAAGGTAAGGAGAAAAAATGGAACCGCCAAAAAAAAATGCTGGAAATTTTGAAATAAATGACTTTTTTATGTTGTAGAGCATAAAAACATGGGGTTGAGGAACGAAAAGGAAAGAAAAGGAATCAAACGGAATGATTTTGCGGAATCAATCGGAACCAATCGGAATCATAACCGGAAATGACCGGAAAAACGACCGAAAACGACCGGAAACGACCGCAGGATCTCCCTTCGTTTCTGCCACTTCGAGGAATGGATTCCTCGGAAATTCCCCGATTTTCCGTGCATTTTCCTCGAAAATTCCCCGATTTTCCCCGATTTTCTCTGATTTTCTCTAATATTCTCCGATTTTCTCTAATATTCTCCGATTATTTTCCTAACTTTGCGGTGTTTTTACATTATAATATATATTAAGGTATGAAAAGAAAAGAATTACTTTACGACATTCTAATCACACTGGCCAATGCAATTTGCGCCATCGTGTCTGTAGTATGTGCCCTTATAATTTTAATGCATTGTAAATTGTAAGGGCAAGTGTTATCAGCATCGACACAAAAGAGACCGTAGCACTAGCTATACCCACGAACAGCTTATACTCCTTCAGTTTCTCCATCATTTTTTGACGTTTGAGGTATCTAGCCAACCCCATTTGTGCAGCCTTGCATCCCTTGTCTGTAAGCTGAACCCTCCAATCGTAATCTCCTGTATAAACTATCAAGCCATCAATCTCCAACATAGTCACCACATCATTGGCAAGAACCCTGTCATCAGACAACTCATCAACATAAGCTAGCATCGCCTCTCTGACCATTGCGGTTTCATTTGCTAAAAGTTGCTTAATCGTAGCATCTGCTACTCTCATTTGCCTGTCGGAATAAACCATAATAAAAAAAATGTTTTAATGTGAACAATAAGAAGTCCCCGGCACGGCTCTGTGTCGGGGACGTTTTTGGTATTTCTGCGCCACAAGGCTATGGCGACTTTTGTCTTATGGGGAATGATAAGCCCCAGCCTCATTTTTATATTCTGTCTGCAGCTGCACGTATGCGGTTTGAAACCTCGCAGAGTGCGCCACGGAGCATGATTTTTTCTTCTTCGGTGAAACCTCCCACTCCACCATTGCCATCGATGCCATCGAGCTTGTGATAAAGCCATGATGCCGACTTGCCGAAATATGTATGTGCTATCTCGCGCCACGACACAATCATCTGAATATCCTGGATGCGCTGCTTAACTGCGCTATCCTTGGTCTGTTTAACTGTTGCTACTGCTACTTCCATAATCTTATATTTTTTAATGCCCTCCCCGAAGGGAGGGTCTGTTGTTAATACTTTGTGTAATACTCAGGCGGCTCAATCATCTCATCGAAAAGTTGTTGAGCATACCATAATAACTGCGGGTTGCCCCTAGGAAAAGATTTTTTGTAGTTTCTGATAGCTGCTATCAGCTCTTCCTCTTTGTCACTCACTAAAATTTTCTTCATATCATTATTTCTTTTAAGACACTGCAAAGATACTACAAATTTTCGTATTATCCAAACATCTACTACGAAAAATCGTATTATTAAATAAGATTTAACATTTCAGCCTTGAAAACTTGTGGAATTGCTGGAAAAACATTATTTTTGCAGCGGTTAAACGAAATAATATATATTAGGTATGGACAGAAAAGAATATATGAATTTGGAGAAGCGCATAAGGTTTCTCCATATTACGGTAAATATTCTCATTGCTATCTCTATTCTTCATGGACTTTTGTTAATATGGCTGCAATCACCCCATCTAAGATTGTTGCTATCCACCCTATTAAAGCAATTAAAATAGAGACTATATAAGTGAACAATATGAAGTCCCCGGCACGGCTCTGTGTCGGGGACGATGTGTTAAATAAAGATAGCCTAAATAGCAAGGCTAAGCGAGCCAAATTTCTGAGCCATATCCTGCAAGGCACCTCTGAGAGTAACAAGCTCATCAGGAGTAAACTGCGATGCCTTTCCGTTGACTATGTTTCCGTTCATCTTATGTGCCAGCCAAGAGCGAGATTTGCCAAAGTAAGCCTTTGCGATGTAAGCCATGGAGACCATATCCGTAATCTCACCAAATTTCTCTGCCATGGTCAGCTCCTTGACCTTCTGCTCTGTGGTCTTAGCCATGTAGCCAACAGCCACGGCAAAAGCCTTAGGGTCTGACTCCTTGAGTGCATCCATCTGACGGCGAACCTCCGCCTTTTCCTCTGCGGTCTGGGCAGCTCTGTTTTGTGCTGCCAAAGCCTTCACCTTATCAATCATCTCTGTATATTCCATAATCTTATATTTTATAGTTTAAAGGAATGAGTGCCCCCGAAGGGGCTTTCTCATTTCTTTTTGTTTTTAATTTTGTTTTGCAACTCTGCGATTTCTTTTTCTGCTACCCTCTTGAAGGTATCGGGGAACTCTTGCCAATACTCTAGGTAGAAAAGCAAATCGTCTTCATTTTCCTTGAGTTCCTTAGATTTTCGTCTTGCCATATACTATCTTTATTAACACGATGCAAAGATACTAAACTTTTGTTGAATAACCAAATATTTTCGTGAATATTTTCAACATTTGTGTATTATTTAACATTTGGGCATGAAAAAAGCCATCTATGCGTCACGCACAAATGGCTCCAAAACTAAAAAACCTTATTACCTAAAATCTATTACTAAAAACCTATAAAACAACTTTGAACCCTACTGATTCTTTCTAACAAAAACTAAACATTAAAATCTTAAAAGGAATTAAGCATCTTCTGGTGGATGCCTGGCATCGAAGCCCAGGAGCTTATCGCAACTCCGGCACCCTTGTTACTCATCTCACGACGAATGACATAAAGCCTGTTTAATGGAAACTTATATTTTCACCCTAACTAAATATAACCTTGAAAATCGGAATACTTCCACAGAAGCACAATGAATGAAATTGATGCTTGATTATAACAAGTGCAAAGGTACGAAAATAATTCGAAAAAACAAGAAAAGCACCGCATTTTTAGGTAACAAACCCTAAAAACGCGGTGTTTCTAACATTTTTTCTTGATAATTTACGTAAAAAGTCCCCGGCACGGAATCGTGGCGGGGACCGAGTTGAGTTATTGAACATGTTAGCTATGCTAACTGCAATGCGCTAATGCGACTGCTTATATCTTTGACCGCCTGGTTAAAGATGCCTTTCTGCTCCTGGTTGAGCGTATAAACCTTTCCACGGATCTGATATCCATTGAGACGCTGCAAAAGCCATGCTGCGCTCTTGTTGAAATAGGTCTTAGCGATGTAAGAGATAGGAAGCAGTTTGTACTCCTCTGCATCTATCTGGCTGCGGAGAGCTTTCACTTCGCCCTCCAGGCGAGTTACATTTTCCTCCAGGAATGGTTTTGCCACTTCAGCCACAGCATCCTTATCCATAGTTTCCAGCTTAGCGATAATTTCATTTTTTCGCTCCTCGCTCATTGCATCGGTATTACCTGCAAGAGACTTGTATTCATCCAATAGGGTTCTAATATCTTCCATATCAATATATATTTTGTAATCCCCTCCCGAAGGAGGGGAAGTTAAACATTTTACTTTCTTTTCTTCATCAGTCTTGAAAGGTCATCCAAGAGATAATCAAGTCTCTTTTCGATTTCCTTCTGTGAAAGACCAGTGAATTTCACGATTCGGAGAAAGTCTTCGATATCTTTTTTCTTTCTCTCGATTTCATTTTCTAAATCTTCTTGCATAGCTTAAAAATTTAATTGATTAAATATGTTCCTTAACTCGATTGCAAAGGTACATAATAATTTTGATATACGCAAATATTACATAATAAACTTATTATGTTTAATGCTTTTTTAACATTCCAGCCCAATAAAACACGGTTTTTACCTCTTTTTCCATCATTCTCGAATGATGTCAAGAAATGTCCTTTCCTCTTTTACCCCGTAATGCAATGGAGGGGTTCACCCGAAAATGGCGCGTTTCTTGTGGCAATTCTGCAGGAATTGTCATAAGTCGCCATTTTCGGGTGGCAATCGTTTGCAAAACGATTGCAAAATTTGGTGCTTTTGCCCAAATTTTCCACGGTCATTTTTGCCAACTTGCTGAAATTCACGGAATTTTAGAAAGTTGTGGAAAAAGGA
>ERZ773109.1352-NODE-1352-length-14460-cov-4.838875_pt1 | contig 14460 bp, 14 predicted proteins | sample MGYA00580569_ERZ773109 | MGnify/ENA primary metagenome ERZ773109 (study PRJEB29015, sample SAMEA2737852) | human gut metagenome | biome: human gut; feature: human-associated habitat; material: faeces | place: China | collected 2012 ...
GCTGCAGTACATTGAGGAGCTGGGCTACGATGTGGACTTCAAGACCAGTCTGGCCAAGCTGGAAAAGAACAGCGAGGGCCGCATTACCGGCATCATCGCCCAGAGCACCGAGGATGACCACTTTATCCGCTACAACGCCAACAAGGGCGTGCTGCTGGCCTGCGGCGGTTTCCCCGGCAACCCCTACATGATGGAGCAGCTGGACCCGCTTGGCACCAGCGTGACCACCGCCTGCTCCTACTCCCCCGCCGACAAGGGCTACGGCATCCGCGCTGCTGTATGGGCCGGTGCTAATCTGGACAAGGAAGCCGCTCCCATGCTGTTTGACCGCGGCGTTGTTGCCCCCGGCGTGGATGGCGGCTATGTGGATAGCGACACTGCCTTTGGCGGCAAGGCCTTCCCCGGCAAGATCCGCCAGTACAACCCCGGTACTCAGCCCTTCCTGAAGGTGAACCGCAACGGCGAGCGCTTTGCCAACGAGAGCTGCCCCTACAACGATATCGTCTACGCTGCCGCCCACCAGCCGGGCCGCGTCTACGCACAGATCTGCGATGCCAACATTCTGGAGGACGCAAAACGTTTCCACACCATCGGCTGCTCTGCCCAGACCCGCAACGGCGGCGAGAAGTACATTCAGGGTAAGATGGACGAGGCTATTGAGGCCGGGGCATTGTTCAAGTGCGATACGCTGGACGAGCTGGCCGACAAGATGGGCTTTACCGGTGCTGCCAAGGACACCTTCCTTGCTACCGTGGAGCGCTACAATGAGCTGTACGACAAGCAGAACGATGAGGATTTCGGCAAGCCCGCTTACCGCCTGAGTGCCATCCGCACTGCGCCCTTCTATGGCTGCTGGCTGGGTGCCTCTCTGCTGACCACCGAGCAGGGCATTGCCATCAACGAAAAGGGTCAGGCGCTGGACAACAACAATCAGCCCATGGAGGGCCTGTATATCACCGGTGATATGTCCGGCAGCTTCTTTGCCAACAACTACCCCTGCCTGATGGCTGGTGTGGCCATGGGCCGCACCCTGACCTTCGCCATGAAGGCCGTCAAGCAGATGGCTGGTCTGGATAACGCCTGATCCAGCGCGGTTTTCCGGCACAACTTAAGCGTTTTTCCATTTCTTCTTTCTTCATAAAGAGAGGCGGTCCCTGTTTGGGGCCGCCTCTCTTTGCCATTTTTTCGTCACGTGCCCCCTACACAAATCCCCACGATTGTGCTATGATAAAGCTGAACAGCCGGTTTGTGCCAGACAACCGGCAAAATCGAGGTGTTTGTACAAATGTCTGATCTCCTTGAAACTCTGCAGCAGGAAGGGGTAGACCCCGCTCTGCTGGAAGCAGTCCAACAGTACCGCGCTGCCCATGCCCTGCCGGACGCACTGCGCCCGCGCATCCCTTCCCCTGCCTTTACCTACTACGGCAAACAGGTGTGGGAGCAGGCGCTGGCGGCGCTGCTCTGCGGCGAAAACCTGCTGCTGGCAGGCGGAAAAGCCACCGGCAAAAACGTGCTGGCCGAAAACCTTGCCGCCGCCTTTGGCCGTCCCGCATGGGACATCTCCTTCCATGTGAACATGGATGCAGCATCCCTCATCGGCATGGACACTTTTGCGGACGGTCAGGTGGTGTTCCGGCCCGGCCCGGTATACCGCTGCGCCCAGTGCGGCGGCTTTGGTGTGCTGGATGAGATCAACATGGCCAAAAACGAAGCGCTGGCCGTGCTGCACGCGGTGCTGGACTTCCGCCGCGCCATCGATGTGCCCGGCTACGACCGCATCCCGCTGGCGGAGGAGACCCGCTTTATTGCCACCATGAACTACGGTTATGCCGGCACCCGTGAGCTGAACGAGGCCCTCACCTCCCGTTTCGTGGTCATCCAGATGCCCACCATTACGCAGGACGATCTGGAAAAGCTGCTGCGGACGCAGTTCCCCGATCTTGCTTCCAAGTATGTGCGCCAGTTTGCACTGCTGTTCCTTGACCTGCAGAAAAAGTGCGACAGTGCGGAAATTTCCACCAAGGCGCTGGATCTGCGCGGTATGCTGGATGCCCTGCGGCTGATCCGGCGCGGCATCCCGGCAGGCGCGGCACTGGATATGGGCATCACCAACAAGGCCTTTGACTCCTACGAGCAGAGCCTGATCCGTGATGTGATCGCAGCGCGCATTCCGGCCAAGCTGGATGCCTCCAAGCTCTTTGGCTGATGGACGCCCAGAGTTACACCGCGCAGGAGCGGCGTGCGGCCAATCAGGTCTGGGCTGCTGCAGGAGCCTATGGCTTTGAGCCGCTGTTTCTGGCCCGCTATACCGACGGCACCACCGATTTTTACATGAACACGGTCGTGGGCCTCATCCACAAATATTACGGTGACGCGCTGATTCGCAGCGTCTTTGACGCATGGGACGGTGATCTGCGGCAGACCATGCTGGACGACATGACATGGCTGTATCTGGAAAACGCCGCCTACCGGCTGGAGCTGCCCCGCCGCCCGGTTCTGGAAGCGCTGCGCCATGCCCATGCAGATTACTTTTTTGCGATTCAATACAAGCTCTCCCGTCAGGAGTGGATGGCAAAAAATCAGCTGGTGTACACCATGCAGGCTGCACGCTGGCGGCGTGTGCTGGGCCGTGCCGACCCGGTGATGACCCCTTATGAGTCCGGCCTTGCTGCGGCTCTTTCCCCGGAAAAAGCGCCGGCAGCGGAACAGCTGAAAGCCAAAATTTTATCGATCTACGCAAAATTCAACCTGTTCGACGGCACTGTGCACCAGAGAGCAGCTTTGCATCTGCATCTGGACGGCCTGCTGGCAAAGCTTGCCACCAAAGCCATGCCCACCCAGATGATCAAAACGGACCGCGTGACCGTGGAACACTCAAGCTCCGTGGATGCTGTGGGCGGCGGGCTGGCGGTGGACAAGCGCCTGGCCCACATCACCCTGAAGCAGAATGCCGCGCAGGACAGAGCCTACATCGAAAGCTGCTTCGGCCGCTCTCTCTACCCGCCGGAACGGCTGCGCAAGGCTGAGCAGGAGCTTTGCGTGGGCGACCATCTGGGGTGCCATTTGTGGTTCAGTGCCGGTGTGCCCAGCCCGGAGCAGGCTCCCACACCGGAAGCAAAGCATCTGGCTGAACAGGCTGAGCTGCAGGCCGACCGCAACCGCGCTTATTACGCCAAAAATCGGGAACTGCACCGCAGTGTGGTGCTGCGGCTTACCGAGCAGATCCGCAACTGCATCCTTGTGCACCAGCAGCCCAACGCCCGTGTTGCCCGCAGCGGCAACCTGAACGCTGGGCGCATCTGGCGCGCACCACTTTTGAACGATGACCGGGTGTTTTTGTGTGCCGAGGAAGAGAACCAGCCCTCTTTTACGGTAGACCTTTTATTGGACGCATCCGCTTCCCGCCTGCACTGTCAGGAAGTGATCGCGGCTCAAGGATCCATTTTGGCCCAGAGCCTTGCGGCCTGCGGGATCCCGGTGCGGGTGTCCAGCTTCAGCAGCCTGCGGGGCTACACCGTACTGCGGGTGCTCAAAGGCTTTGCAGACAAAAACCTGCAAAACATCAACCGATATTTTGCTTCCGGCTGGAACCGTGACGGCCTTGCTCTGCGGGCCGCAGGCGACCTTTTGCAGTATGCGCCCGGTCCTGCGCCGCGGCATCTGCTCATCGTGCTGACGGACGCTTCGCCCAACGACAGCCGCCGCATCCCGCCCAGTGCAGAAAACCCGCTGGGCTGCGGTTACGAGGACGCTGCCGGTGTGGCTGACACTGCCGCGCAGGTGCGTGCGCTGCAGCGCATGGGCATCCGGGTGTCGGCTGTGTTCATGGGTGAGGACAGCTCTGCCGGTGCCGCTGCACAGATCTACGGCAAAAACATGGCCCGTATCCGCGGCATGGACCAACTGGCCCGCGCGGCCGGGCAGCTGATCCAGAACGAGATCCGTGAACTGGGCGATTGAACCATATTTTACCAGAACAGCCCACAGATGGGAGGCTTTGGCCTTGCCGTCTGTGGGCTGTTTTTGATACAGAACACAACTGATTCGCTCTTGCAACAACCATGTTTCGGGTCACTGTTGCAGGATGCGCGGAAATATTTTGTTTTTCTGCAAACTTATAGTTGTTTTTTGTTGTGAAGTATGCTATACTATGTTCAGTCAATAAAACATTCCTGCGTAAGCTGCCTGCTGTGCACCGGGTCGTTTGGCGCAGTGCCCATCCGTTATACAACGAACTGCTGTGTTATAGTTTCAGGAGGGAACCGATCATGGATGCCAACCGTTATTTTGATGCCATGCACAACGCTATGTCAGCTCAGCACCCCGGTGCGCAGCTGCTTTTAACGGTAAAGCTGCAGGACACCTGCGGCAACGATGCCTGCCTGGAGCTGAAGCAACTGCCCGGTGAGAGCACCTCCATTCTGTGCTACTCCACCATGGGTCGCCGCTGCCTGAACTTCCAGCTGTTCCGCAAGGGCTGGCAGCTGTGCCACAACGCCGATGGCCAGCTGGTGGGCCGCTTTCCTTCCAGTGCCGACGGCCTGATCGACGAGACCGATTTCCGCGCCTACTGCCGTGAGGACAGGCTGGATCTAGCACGCACCCAGCGCATCACCGCCGAGCTTCGCCAGTGCGCCGGTATCGATTATCAGGGCAGCATCCCGCAGAACGCCCGCACCGGTGCCGTTATTACCGTGGAGAGTTTTGTAGGGGCCGGTGCACGCTGGACCTACTGGAGTCAGGATGTTCTGCCCAGCCTGCCGCTGGGTGCCATCCTCTACTGGCTGGCGGATCATCTGGCCGGTGCCGAGCGCCGCACCCTGCAGGCCGACCCGCAGGCAGCCCGCCTTGCCGCCCAGTGGCTGGCCGGTGATACAGCCGTATTCTTCCATCCGTCGGTGCCGATGACCGCCATGAATACGGTCTCTTCCGGCTCTGCACCCGCACGCCGCCGCACCACTGTGCCCGCTGCCCGCAACAAGAGTTGGCAAAGCATCATGGCCGTGATGGCAGGCATGTGAACGAAAAAGCAAGGAAAGACCGATCGTCTCTCCTTGCTTTTTCAGTATTATTCGAGGTACGGGTCCAGCAGGGCATCCACCGTTTTGTTCCGCTTGGGGTTCGGCTTTTTGATCACATGGCCGCGGCAGACCACCAGTTCCAGATGCTGCAGCGCACGCAGGTCTTCCAGTGGGTTGTGCTTTGTCACAATAAAATCTGCGCTCTTGCCCGGCTCAATGGAACCGGTCACGTCTCCTACTCCGGCCAGCTGAGCATTGCGCAGGGTGGCCGTGTACAGGGCGAACTGGTTGCTTACACCGCAGTATTTGTGGAAGTAGCACAGCTCCCGCCAGAAATCGTACTGGGTGATGTATGGGCAGCCTACATCGTTGCCCAAGGCCACCGGGATGCCGTTGGCAAGGGCGGTCTTTGCGCTTTCCACCACACCGTCAAACACGATCTTGCCGTTATACTGGTCCTTTTCCGATGCACCGGAAACCGCCGTATCGAACAATGCGTAGGGCAGCGCCGGGGAGATGGTGGTGCACACAAAGGCTCCCCGCTCCTTGTAAAGCCGGATGGTCTCATCGTCCATCTTTGCGCCGTGCTCAATGGAATCCGCGCCGTTTTCCAGCGCCACCTTTACGCCTTCTGGCGACTCGGTGTGTGCCGCCACGGTATAGCCCAGCTTGTGGGCCTCGTCGCAGACGGCTTTGACCATTTCCGGCTTCATCTTCAGCTCGCCGGGGGTTCCCTTTTCGGTGGCATCCAGCACGCCGCCGGTGATCATCAGCTTGACAAGATCCACCTTCTGTCCGCTGGCCTTTTTGAGCTGAGCAAGTGCTTCGGCATTGTTATGGGCCGCAACTGCCACCGAGCCTGCCATATGTCCGCCCGGCACCGAAATGCCTTCGTTGGCAGCAAGGATGCGCGGTGCCAGCAGCTTGCCAGCTGCAGCATCATCACGGCAGCGGGTGTCAAAATCTGCAATGCCGCCCACGGTGCGGATGGTAGTCACGCCACCCAGCAATTCCAGCTTCGCGTAGCTGCATACCAGCCTGTAGGCCACCGCACGGGTCAGGCCATTGCTCAGAATTTTGCGCACCAGCGCAGCATTATCCCGCGGCTTTGCGCTGGGCTTGCCGTTGCCTGCCAGATGCACATGCAGGTTGATCAGGCCCGGGCACAGATAGCCTCCGTGCAGATCGATCACCTCATAACCGTCCAGATCCACGCCCTCATCGACAATGGCAATGATCTTATCATCCTCGGTCAGCAGGATCTTGTGCGCTTCCGGCTGCATCTGCTCGGTGCCATCCAGCAGGATCCCATTCGTATAGGCACGTTTCATTGGGAACATCCTCTCTTTTTCAGGTTTTTCGGACAGGAGTTGTTTTGTTCCAGTATAGCACGTTCCGGCAGATGGTGCAATGCAAAAACGGGCAGGAAAGGTTCAGCCCTCTCCTGCCCGCTCGGTGTTTTTATTTACTGTGCGGCTGCGCTGGAAGCTACTTCGGAAGCAGCAGCCTCAGAAGATGCGGCTTCCGAAGAAGCAGCTTCGCTGGATGCGGCATCTGCGCCGCCGGTCACGCCGCCCTCAACGACCAGCTCATCCTCATAGTCAAGGCCGTAGGTATCCACCAGAGTCTCCTCATAGTCCTTGTGGAAGAAGTTCTCCTCGCCCAGAGCCTTGATCTCCTCGTTCAGCCAATCCAGAACGGTGGTGTTTCCCTGGCTCACAGCGGGAGCAATGGTGTCCTGACTGCCCAGAGAGGGAATGCCGACCGTGTAGCCGGTGTTCTGCTTTGCAAATGCAATGACCTCGGTGTTATCGTTGGCCCATGCCACGCCGTTGCCGTTCTCCAGTGCATTCTTGGCCGTTGCATAGGAATCGTACTTCTGCAGCGGAATGTCGGGGTACTCCTTGGTCAGGAAGGTCTCGGCGGTGGTGCCGGAAATGACGATCATCTGGTCGTCAGCGTTCCAGTTGTCCAGAGTGGTGATAACGTTGCTGTCCGGAGAAATGACACCCAGAGCCACGTTCATGTAAGGCAGAGCAAAGTCCACTTCCTCTGCGCGCTCCGGGGTCACGGTGAAGTTTGCCAGGATCACATCCACCTTGCCGGTCTGCAGGTACTCGATGCGGTTGGCAGCCTCGGTGGAAACGAAGTTGATCTCTACGCCCAGATCCTCGCCCAGGCGGCGTGCAAAGTAGACATCATAGCCCTGATATTCGCCGTTCTCGTCCACGTAGCCGAACGGGTTCTTATCGGAGAACACACCGATGTTGATGGTGCCAGACTCCTTGATCTGATCCAGCGTGCGGTAGACCACGCTGCTGCCGGATACTGCGCTGCCGGATGCTGCAGTGGAAGCAGAAGAAGAGCCGCCGCATGCGGTCAGAACAGCGGCAGCGGAAACTGCACCCAGACCCAGCAGGAAGGAACGACGAGAGATCTTAGACTGTTTCATAATGATTACTCCTTTACAAAATCTTTCCCATTTGGCTGCGGAACACCCGCAGCCTTTATCTTGATCTGTGACTCATTTCACAGCATCAAACGTGAAGGTGCGCAGGAAGCGTTGCGCGCGCTCGGTCTTGGGCTGGTCAAAGAACTCGGCCGGTGCAGCTTCTTCCACGATCTTGCCGCCATCCAGAAAGATGACGCGGTTGGCAATGGCGCGGGCAAACTGCATTTCGTGGGTGACAATGATCATGGTCTTGCCCTGCTTGGCAAGGTCCAGCATAACGTCCAGCACCTCGCGCACCATTTCCGGATCAAGGGCAGCGGTCACTTCGTCAAACAGAAGGATCTCCGGGTGCATACACAGTGCACGCACGATGGCAACGCGCTGCTTCTGGCCGCCGGAAAGCTCCCGCGGGTAGCTGTTTTTCTTGGCAAGCAGGCCCACACGGTCCAGCAGAGCTTCGGCCTCCTGCTGCACTTCCGCTTTGGGGCGCTTCTGCACCTTGGTGGGTGCCAGAAGCACATTGTCCAGCACCGTCATGTGCGGGAACAGCTCGTAGCTCTGGAACACCATGCCGATGCGCTGGCGCAACTGGGTCAGATTTTTACCGCCGTAGGCAACGGTCTCATTGCCCAGCCGCACCCGGCCGCTCTGGGTGGGCTCCAGACCATTCAGACAGCGCAGCAGGGTGCTTTTGCCGCAGCCCGAAGGGCCGACCACCACGATGACCTCGCCGGGCTTGACAGCAAAGCTGATATCATCCAGCACGGGGGTCTCGCCATAGGCCTTGATCAGATGTTCAACAGTCAAAATAGGTTCTGCCATGTACGGTCACTTCCATTTCTTTTCGAGATAGGATGCCAGCAGACTGATGGGCCAGCATACGAAGAAATATAACACGAAAACCGTGAGATAAATGCCAAACGCTGCGTTGGGGCTGGCGGTGCGGTTGGCCTCGATGATCTGCTGTGCTACCTTGATCACTTCCACCACACCGATCATCAGCACAAGGCTGGTGGTCTTGATCATGCGGGTAATCAGGTTGATGGACAGCGGGATCAGGCGGCGCACCGTCTGCGGAATGATGATGTACCAGTAGGTCTGCGCACGGCTCATGCCAAGGGCCTCGGCGCTCTCATACTGGTGCTTCGGAATGGCGATCAGCGCACCGCGCACAAGGTCGCTCATTTCTGCGGTGCCCCACAGCACAAACACGATGATGGATGCCATCTCGCCGGAAAGGTTCCACCCAAAGGCACGGGTGGTGCCGAAGTAAACGAGGAACAGCAGCACCATCTGCGGCATGATGCGGACGAACTCCAGATAAAGCCGCAGAACCGCCTTGATAACGGGGTTGCGGGAGGTCATGAGCACACCCAGCAGGATGCCCAGCGGCAGGCTGATGATCACCGAGACGGCGCTGATCTTAAGTGCAACGCCAAGGCCGCCCAGCAGGCGGGCCATATTTTTGCCCTTGAACAGGACATCAAGACCCAAATCCAGCATAGCGCAGCCTCCTTTCGATCAGGCTGCCCACAATGGACACCGGCAGCAGAATGATAAGGTAGAACACCACCAGCAGGAACAGACATTCGATGGTTTTGGAGTACATGCCGATCAGGTCCTTTGCCGTGAACATCAGGTCCATCAGGCTGATGGCGCTGAACACGCTGGTCTCCTTGAGCAGGAAGATCACATTTGCCATGAAAGCCGGCATACTGGTGGACATGGCCTGCGGCAGAATGATGTAGCGCATGGTCTGCCAGCGGTTCATGCCAAGGCTGTAGGCACTCTCGGTCTGGATGGGCTCAATGGCTTCCAGACCGCTGCGGAACGCTTCGGCCATGTAGCTGCCGCCCAGAAACGCCAGACCGGCAATGCCGCAGATCTCGGCATTGGTGCGGATGCCCACCTTGGGCAGGCCATAATAAATGAAGAACAGCTGCACCAGCAGCGGTGTGTTGCGGGACAGCTGGATGTAAACACCCACGATCTGCCGCAGAACGGGCACCTTGTCATACTGGATCACTGCACAGGCAAGGCCAATGATGATGGCAAAAATGATGCCTGCAACGCCCAGCCGCACGGTAAGTACAGCGGCCTTCTGGTAGAGCGGCAAATATTGCTGGATCGCATTCCAGTCCATTGCCGGATTCCTCCCTTGCATCCTGATTTGCGGGTCAAAACAAAACGCCCGGAAGCTCCCTCTTCAAGTAAGCTCCCAGGCGGTCAGCGACAGATCCTTCTGCGTGTTCCCACACAGAATATGCAGATATGCTCACACGGCATACCATACTGCAGGGCGGCCGGTCCGGGAAGCGTTTGCGGTACAACAACACATTGCGCAACAACACATCATAGCCGTTTCCTCCCTGAATGATCTCAATTTTCGGATTTGCTCGACCCGATGCACGTAGTTTACACCCTATTACCCATTATGTCAATATGATTATGGGACTTCTTTCGATTCTTTGCTCATTCAGCCTAAAATCATATCATTCTATGTGTAAATTTTATTCATTTTTTCAACTTGACCGTATGCGTCGTGCGGACAGCAAAAAGCCCTCCCGTCGGGGGAGGGCCGGGCCGGATAAAGATTTTTTAGGAAAGTTTAAGAAACAGCCGGTTTTGCTTTCTGCTGCCATATGCTCCCCTCCTGCCTTTTCTTTTATAAATAAGTATACTGATTTCCCGGGAAAAGTGCAACCAAAAGGCACCGGCTTGTGCAAAAAAGTCGGTGCCTTGGGGCAGGAATATTTTACAGGTTCAGCAACACATTGGCCCGGAAAACGTTGCCGCCCGTTTCCACCGTCAGATTGCCGTGATACCTGTGCACGGCAGTTTCGACGGAAACAAGGCCGATGCCCTGTCCGTCATGCTTGGTAGAGTGCAGAACGCCGCCCTGCTTTTTCAGCACGCCGTCATAGCGGTTCTCCACCATCAGGCCCATCATGGCCGGGCTGAGCATCCGGGCCAGCACCTTGATCTGTCGTTCTTCCGGCGGCAGCTTCTGGCTGGCATGGAGCGCATTTTCCAGCAGGTTGCCAAGAATGGTGCACAGGTCGGCCTCCGGCAGGGGCAGGAGCTTGGGCAGTTCCAGCTTCCATTCGATCTGGATGCCCTGTTTCCGGGCCTCGTAGTCGTAGTGGCCGGCAAGCGCATCCACCGCAGCGTTGACGCACAGGGTGGGTCTGGCATCGCTGAGTTCGCTCTCGTACTGGCTCAGGTAGCTTTTCAGTTCATCCAGCCGCCCGGCCTCGGTCAGGCCGGAGATCACATGCAGGTGCTGGCGGAAATCGTGCCGCAGGTGGCGGGTCTGTTCCAGATAGCTGCGCAGCTCCATATAGCGGCGGGACTCCACGGCCAGCAGCTGGTTTTCGCGGTCCAGCTGGGAGCTGCGGGCATACTCCTTTGCCACGCGGTACATCTCGTACAGCAGCAGAAAGATGCCCAGCAGCGAGATGCTCACTGCCAGCACCGCGATGATGCGGATGCGGTTCATCAGGATGACGCCGATCTCCTTCGGCATACAGAACACCAGAAACGCCGCGTACAGTGCCGGCAGCGGCCATGCCGACTCCCAGAAAGCTTCGCCGTGGTACTCCTGCAGCAGCCACCGGCTCCAGCGCACTGCCGTAAAGCGGAAGATGGCGCTGAGTATCACCGAGAGGGTCAGGCAGATGACCGAGGTGCTGGGCAGAAACACCGGCTGTGCATTGTCCAGCTCAGCTTCCGCGTTCAGCACAACGGCAAGCAGGGTGCACACAGACATCATCACTGCCGACACTGTGAACAGAAACATGGTCTGGCTGATCGATACTTCCCGGTCGGTGCGCCAGCGCAGCAGCCAGAAGCTGATGATGAGCAGCGGGATGAGCAGGAAATTCGTTTCTATGTCCAGCATGCAGCACACCGCTGCGCCAGCCAGACCCATCAGTGTGATCGCCGACGCACCGATGGCATAGGTTTTACGCGGTGCACGCAAGTGCTCCTGCAGCGAGGCAAGGCAGAGGTATTCTGCCGGATACATCATTGCAAATTCCAAAAAAAAAACGTCCAAACAATGCAAAATTCACAAGCGCTCTCCTTTCCGGGTCAGAATTCCCGCTGCATACCACGGAACTGGTACTGCGTAAATTGGGCAAGCAGACTGTTTTTGTCCTTCTGCCGCACCGGCAGATGAGTCCCATCCAGCATTTCAATGCAGTCGCCCTCAAACCGCAGCACCTTGGACATGTTGATGATCACGCCGCGGTTGCACACCAGAAATTCCGGCTGGGTCTGAAGCTGTTCCTGCACCTGTGCAAAATTTGCCGTGGCCCGGCACTCGCCGTCATCCGTGATCACACGCACATAATGGTTCTGTGCCGTAGCATAGTAGATCTTGGTCAGCGGCAGCCGCACAATCTGCCGGGCAATGCGCACCTCCAGCTCCGGCTGCTGGCGGCACAGCACCCGCCGCAGCTCCCCTGCCAGCTGCTCAAACTTTTCTTCCTTATATGGCTTGAGCAGATAATCGAATGGATGTACCGGAAAGGCATCCCACACGTACTCCGGCGAGGATGTCACAAACACGATCAGCAGGTCCGGGTCGGCCGCACGCAGCCGCTGCGCCGTCTCAATGCCATTGGTGCCCTCCATGCAGATGTCCAGAAACACCACCTGATACCCTTCGCGCCCGCCGGCCCGCAAAAATTCATCTCCGCTGGCAAAACAGCTGCAGGATATGTTCTCATTTTCAAATGCCTTTTTCAGCAGCTGTTTCAACCGTTCGGCATCCGGCTTGCTGTCTTCCACGATCGCCGTCTGCAGGTTCATTGCTGCACCCCCTTGTTCCTTCTGCTTCCCTGTTTTTTATATTATAGCACAAGTTCCGCCTTCCGTGGTCTGCCATTCGCGCACAAAACAGCCCGTTTCACGCAGGTTGCGGCAGTGGGCAGAAATTTTTTTGTGTTTTCCTGCTGCAATGCAAAACAAAAAAGGCACCACACAATGTGTGATGCCTTTCTGATCTGGTGGAGAATACCGGGATCGAACCGGAGAACGAAGTGACAGCTGTTCGCATTGACTTCGTTGCACAATATGGATATAATATAATTAGAATTTTACTATTATAGATCGTTCAGGAGCAGGAGGTGCTTTTATGAATATCCGTCCATCTGCAGCGATTCGTCAGAACTACAACGAGATCGCCGATCTGTGCAGAGAAACCGCTGAGCCGATTTTTCTCACCAAAAACGGCGAGGGTGACTTGGTCGTCATGGACATCGAAACCTACAACCGCCGTGAAAAAATGCTGAAGCTCCGTGAAGAGCTGCTTTCCGTGGAAGAGGACCGGATGCGTGGAAGCGAGGGCTATTCGATCGACGAGGTCACTTCCATGATGCGCAGTGCGATCAAGGAGGCCGCCGGACATGGAGCAGCAAAATAAATACCGCGTGATCGTGTCAGCACGGGCTGCTCAGATGCTGGTGTCCCATGCCGCATTTCTGGCACAGGTCAGCCCTGCAGCAGCAGAGCGGCTTACAGTGGAATTTGAAAAGGCTGCAAAATCTCTGGAGCAGATGCCGCAGCGCTGCCCATGGCTCAAAGGCGAATACATTCCTAAAAATGCTTACCGATTTATCTTGTTTGAAAAACGCTATATGCTTATCTTCCAGATCGTAGATTATACGGTTTATGCAGATCATGTGGTAGATTGCAGACAGGATTACGGCTGGCTCATCCGATGATCAACAAAGGCGGTGGCTTTCCCTTTTGTGGGAAGCTCCCGCCTTTTTCTGCGTCTGTATAAAAAGAAAAGCACCATACTTCCTACGAAGTACAGTGCTTTTTGGGTGGAGAATACCGGGCCAATTCTGATCACGGTGACCCTCTTGCAGTCCATGCACGGCGCTCTCTTGGGTGAGCTAAGCCCTCACTCGTTTGGCAACAACAAAAAAGCACCACACGTTTCTGTGTAGTGCTTTTTCCTTCTGGTGGAGAATACCGGGCCGATTCTGATCACGGTGACCCTCTTGCAGTCCATGCACGGCGCTCTCCTGGGTGAGCCAAGCCCTCACTCGTTTGGCAACAACAAAAAAGGCACCACACAATGTGTGATGCCTTTCTGATCTGGTGGAGAATACCGGGATCGAACCGGTGACCTCTTGCATGCCATGCAAGCGCTCTCCCAGCTGAGCTAATCCCCCAGATGTTCGTGCCGTGCCTGACGACGTGATTTATTATATCAGCACATCCGGGAGTTGTCAACTGTTTTTTGAAAAATTCTGCAGCAGTTTGTCTGCCATCGGGAAATTGTTTTTGAATGGGTTATTCTCATTCCATCCCTGCGCCGTTTTCCCACAGCCTGCTACGTTTTTATGCAAACAAAAACCCCGCACAAAACAATTGCTTGTCTTGTGCGGGGCCTCTCTAGCTCTTTTACCTGACACAACAAACGCTATGTCAAATCAAACTATCTATCCTATTCAGGAAAGATTAGTTATTAGAGAGTGGGCAGAGTGCCTTTCTTAGTTTCCAGACCGATGGAGCCGCTGCCCAGGGTGTAGATAGCGGACAGGCCGCCCAGGATCTGCATGCCAGCGTTCAGAGCGCCAACAGCAAAGCCCCAGTTGCCGCCGAAGGTGTTGTAGCCCTTGTTGTAAGCCTTATCCAGATTCTTAACAGAGAAGCCGATCACATCGCCGGGAACGTAGTTGCCATCGAACAGCTGGCTCAGAATGGAGTTGGTGTACGCATCCAGGAAAGAGTTGCCAACGATCTTGATCACGTTAGCGGAAACGTTCTGCCAGTTCTCAGTCTTCATAGCAGGAGCCAGGACATCAACCAGGCTACCACCAACAACGTAGGTCATCTCGTTTTCTGCAACAGCAGAGAAGTTTGCAGGCATCATCATAATGAATTTCTCCCTTCAAATTTAGAAAGATATTTGCAAGCCATTTGTTTGGCTTACGTCCCTTACTAGGATGGCAATAATATACCACACTT